>ERZ1673743.135-NODE-135-length-124857-cov-19.008221_pt1 | contig 124857 bp, 96 predicted proteins | sample MGYA00580197_ERZ1673743 | MGnify/ENA primary metagenome ERZ1673743 (study PRJEB41218, sample SAMN15661795) | gut metagenome | host: Homo sapiens | place: Canada: London | collected 2015-08-20/2019-03-30 | study: EMG produced TPA metagenomics assembly of...
TGCAAAGGTAAGATTTTTATTCCACATACACAGGTTTTTTACTATGCGCCGTAAAAAATTGTCCTCGCTATTAGGAACGCGCAGGCTGGAAAGCCTGCTCTCCTGGCATCCACGGTGCGAAATTTTCGGGCATTCGATTTTTTAATATCTATTATATGTTGTGGATTGGGAATTAACGCGGAGAATTTGTTGTATTGATGTAGTTGCCGGGCGGGAAACCGCCCCGACGACTGCATATCTCTCTGCCTTTGTGTCGAGTAGTGATACTGGGCGCAGGGGTTCTCATAAATAAATAGTTGAAACGTCGGGCGACGTTTCCGGCGCGTGCCGGGAACGTCGCTTTGCGATTGGCCATAATATAGCGACATTCACAAATTTTAGTTTAAAATGCTTTGCAGTTTCTACAATAATGCTTATCTTTACGGCCGGACAAACTATAACTATCCGATTATCAATAACCTTCATAAAAAATAATGCTTATGAAAAAGTTAACTGTCATACTGATGGCCTCTCTGGCAATACTCTGCTGGAGCTGCAGCGATGAACCAAGCCCGGAGATTACGCCCGAAGAGGAAGAAATCGAAATACCCGAGAATTATAAAGGCACGATGTACGGTCTGAGCATTTCGATGACCGAGAGCCAGAAAGCCGCGAATAAATCGGTAAATGATTTTTCGCTGTTTCTCGTCAAGGGGCTAAACGAGAACTTTCCTAAAGACCAAGGTTTTGTTTTCTCTCCTGTTACGGAAACCATGATATCATTAATGATAGCAAACAGTGCCGACAAGGAATACCAGAAGAGACTGCTCGAACTTATGGGATGTGATAACCTCGACAAGCTGAACAGATTCGCCGGCCAACTTGTCGATGCCCTGCCCAATAAAGATAAAGGCTCTAATCTTGTCATGGCCAACAGCCTATGGCTTAATGGAAATAACCGACTTTCCGACTCATATTCAGAGATCCTCAAGGATGTGTTTGACGTAGAGAGCACCTCCCTTGATTTTGACGACGAAAAATCCGCCTCTATTATCAACGAATGGAGCAGAAGAGTGACAATGGGTATAATCGACCAGGTCATCACCCCTGACTGGCTTATAGGCGCCAGTTTTTTATGGGCAAGCTCGATATACTTCCACGGCGACTGGGCCATAGCATTTGATGAAAAGCTCACAACAAATGACAAGTTCCAGACTCCGACTGAAACAATAACAATACCCATGATGCATCAGCGCGATGTGCGCGGGGCTCGGTATGCCGAATCTGAGAACTATCAATACGTGGCAATTCCGACATACGGAAATGTCCGTTTTCAGGTAATTTTGCCTCCGGAAGACAAGGCATTGACGAATGCAATTGCAGATATGCCTGAAGATATATCTGCACTGATCATTCATCAGGCCACATATGAGACTGAATCTGCCATTCAGGATCATATTCACATCTCCATGCCCCGCTTCGCTTGCAAGAGTAGTATCGATTTTTCAGGCTTATATGATCAACTCGGACTCATAGCCACGTCTTATCCCGGCCTTAACTATTATGACGGGTATCCGATCCGTTCCATCCAGACGGCATCGGTCACTGCCGACGAATATGGAATAAGCGTTGCCGCGACATCAGTATCTCATGGAGTTGATTCAGGCTATTCACCTGAAGCGAAAGAATATAATGTGGTCATCGACCGCCCGTTTTTCTTCTTTTTATCTGATAAATTTACAGGTACAATCCTGTTTGCGGGCCTGATCACGAACCCTTAAGGTATTCCAGTCAGGAATTTTGAGCCGCAGGCCGTCGTAGCGTGCCTGCGGCTATATTTATCACGGACGGAGGGCGGCGACGGCGGCGTGGTATGCGTCGAGCGAGCGGGCCTTGAGGATGCGGCGGCAGGCACGGCGGCCGACCGCCGGTTCGAGGTATTCCCAGAACGGCCGCAGGCCTGCGAGAAGCTGTGCCGGGCCGCAAAGGCGCGCGGCAAGACGCTCGCTGTAGCGCCTGTGCAGGTCACCTAAAGCGGCGAGGCGGTCGGCTGTCCCCCACTCTGCTCCTGTGCGCCATTCGGCGGCGAGCCATGGTGCGGCAAGTAGTCCGCGCCCTATCATCACGCCCGACAGATCGGGAAATGCAGCGAGCAGACGGCGGATGTCGGCAGCAGAGCGGATGTCGCCGTTGTAGATGACGGGATGACCGAGTCGCGGGGCAAGACGCCCGAAGGCGTCAAGGTCGACTTCGCCGCCGTACTGCTGGCGGGCGGTGCGCGGATGCACCGTGACGTGCCGCAGCGGCATGTCACGGAGCACGGAGACAAGCGCAAGGCTTTCGTCGGGGGACTCGACGCCGAGGCGCATCTTCACAGAGTATTCCACATCCGTGTCGGCGGCGATGCGCGGAGCTATGGCGGCGAGCACATCGGGACGCCGCAGCAGGCCGCTCCCGCGGCCACGGCGCACTTGCGGCGCGAAGGGGCAGCCGAGGTTGAGGTCGATACGGCGCGCCCCCATGTCGCGCAGATGTCCGGCGAGCAGGTCGAACTCGCCGACGGAGCCGAAGATGATCTGCGGCACGGTCGGCACATGCGCCTTCAAGGCTGCGGCAGCATCGCGCAGGCCGCGGGAGTCGGGACGGTCGCCGTCGACGCGCAGAAAAGGCGTGTAGAAGCAGCTGACGGCCTCGTCGCCGAAGACTTCTGCGTAGGCGGCGCGGTATTCGGGCCCCGTATAGCCCTGAAGGGGGGCGAAGTGTATGTCGAACTCAGCGTGACGCATGACTTTGCAAAGTTACGCAATCCGGGCCAAACTTAGCGCAAGGCTGCCGTGTTATAATATGCAGGACTAAACTTTTTCAAAATCATGCAGGAAACTCCGACTCAAAAACCCGACTCCGGCCTGTCAGTGCGAGACATGGTCATCGGCAACGGGTGCATACTGCTGGCCACGATATTTTTCGGCGTCAACATACCCATAGTAAAGGAACTCGTGCCGCACTGGATGTCGGCCGACGCCGTGACGGCGGTACGGCTCATAGGCGGCTGCGCGCTGATGTGGCTGGCGTCGCTGTTCATCCGGACTGAACCGATCGAAGGCGGCGACTGGACGCGTCTGTTCTTCGGCGGGGCGGTAGGGCTGTTCTCGTTCATGTATCTGTTCAATCTGTCGCTGCGCTACGCCGACCCGATCGACGTGTCGATCATCATGACGCTTCCGCCGGTGTTCGTGGTGCTGTACCACATCATATTCCAGCGCGCGCGGCCCGCGCTGCTTGAATATATCGGCATAGCGGCGTCATTTGCCGGCGCGGTACTCGTCATCCTGTGCGGGCACGACAATGCGGGATCGCACAACCTGCTGGGGGAGCTGCTTGCGCTGGCGTCAACGATATGCTATGCGTTCTATCTTGTGGTGATGGAAGAACCGAGCAAAAAGTACCGCCCGCTGTCGACACTGCGCTGGGTATTCCTGTTCGCGACTCTTCCGGCGCTGCTGCTGTTGCCGCAACTGATTCACTCGCATCTGATCCAGGGACATGCCGGCACACTGCCGTGGGTGTGGATCGGATTCATACTGCTGTGCCCGACATTTCTGTCGTACTTTCTGATCGCACCGGCCGACAGGCTGATCGGCAGCGAGCTCGTGTCGATCTACCAGTATCTGGTGCCGGTGGTGGCCGCCGTCGCTTCGGTCATCATGGGCATAGCGCGCATCATTCCGGTTCAGATTGCCGCCATGGCCGTGATCATTGGCGGAATGGTAGCCACCAATATAGGCAAGCGCCGCCGCAAGCAAAGCCTGCAGCGGCGCCCTCAGTAGTAGGGTAATTTCTTTTATCGGATGAAGAACATACCGAGCTCGCTGTTGGAGGCGAGTTCGATAAGTGTGTCGTAGACGGGGCTTACGAGGCCGAGGAATATGATGCCAGCGACGGCGATCCACATGCCCAGGCGCTCGCTGCACGACGAGCGGAAGGGTCCGACGACACATTCCTCCTCGCTGATGAACATTGCCTTGACGACGAGCAGATAGTAGTAGAGCGACACGATGGTGTTGATCAACGCTATCAGCACGAGGACGTAGATGGCTGCACTCGCGCCCTGCAGGGCTCCGGTGAAGATGAAGAACTTGGAGAAGAAGCCTGCGAACGGCGGGATACCGGCGAGCGAGAACATGGCCAGCATCATGGTGAAGGCCAGACGCGGATTGGTGCGGTAGAGGCCGCGGTAGTCGTCCATCGACACCTTGCCGGTGGCATTCTCGATCGCGCCGATGACGCCGAATGCGCCGAGGTTGGAGAAGATGTAGACCAGGATGTAGAACATCATGGCGGCGACGCCGAGGGTATTGTAGGCGATGATGCCGAGCATGATGTAGCCGGCCTGGGAGATCGACGAGAAGGCCAGGAAGCGCTTCATGTTGCGCTGACGGATGGCGAAGAGGTTGCCGACGGTGATCGTGAGAATGATCAGCGCGTAGAGCATCCACTCCCAGACACGGCTGTAGAACGAGCCGAACACCTGGCAGAGGACGACCATGAACGCAAAGGCGGCAGCGCCCTTGGAGATTACCGACAGATACGAGGTGACCGAGGTCGGAGCACCCTGGTATACGTCGGCGGTCCAGAGGTGAAACGGCACAAGCGAGAGCTTGAAACCGATGCCTGCGATGACAAATGCCAGCGCCATTACGAGCAGCATTGAGTTGTGGCCGAACAGGGCCAGATAGATCTTGTCGAAGTAGAGCGAGCCCGAGAGGCCGTAGACGAACGAGAGGCCCATCATGAACACGGCCGACGAGAAGACGGCGGTGAGCATGTACTTGACGGCCGCTTCGTGGCTTTCGTAGCGGTTCTTGTCGAAGGCAACCATAGCAGCCAGCGGCAGCGAGGCGCATTCAAGACCGATGACGAACACCAGGAAGTGACGGGCCGACACCATCAGATACATGCCGAAGAGCGTCACCATGAGCAGTTCGTAGAACTCGCCGCGGCGCATGGTCATCTGCTCACTGTTGGCCCACTTGACCGACTGTATCAGCACGATGACCATACCGATGTTGAGAATATTCTTGATACCGGCCACTACGGGCGATGTCTCGTACATGCCGGCGAAGGCGGTGGTGTCGGCGGTGACGCCCAGGCAGCAGCCCAGGCAGCCGCAGACGGTGGCGGCGAGCATGAGCACCGCGGTGAACGCGGGGAGCCCCTTCTGCGCCTTGCGCGGCATGAACAAGTCGTAAAGGAACACCAGCAGGAAGATAACCAGCACGGCCAGTTCCTGTTTCATTGCTAAAAACTGTGAGTAATCCATTGTTTGACTTTCTTAATTATTTCATGCCCAGCACGGCGAAGATGTCCGGCGAGAAGGTGAAGTTGATCAGTTTATTGAAGAAGTTGGGGAAGCAGCCGATGGCGGCGACGCAGACGATGAGCGTCACGGTCGAGAGGCGTTCCCACCAGGTAGCGTCGGTAAGGCTGCGGTGATGGTCGTCCTGGACGGGACCGAAGAGCAGCTTGCCGACAACGCGCAGGATATATACCGCGGTGATTACGATCGAGCAGCATGCGATGAGCGTGAAGACGAGTCGGAGCGAACCGGCGCCGGCGAGGTAGTCGGCCATACCGGCCTTGAACGAACCGACGAATACGGTCATCTCGGCCACGAATCCGCTCAGGCCGGGCAGACCGAGCGAGGCCATACCGGCGATGACGTAGCAAACCGAGAGGTAAGGCATGATCTGCATCAGGCCGCCCATCTTGGTGATCTCGCGGGTGTGGGTGCGGCCGTAGATCATACCGATGAGGGCGAAGAAGAGGGCCGTCATGAGGCCGTGCGAGAGCATCTGCATGATTGCGCCGGTCATAGCCGTCTCATTGAGCATGAGGATGGCGAAAAGCACCAGGCCGCAGTGGCTGACGGAAGAATATGCGTTGATGTACTTGAGATCGGTCTTGACGCAAGCGCAGAAGGCGCCGTAGACCACCGAGATGCCGGTCAGGATCAGGAAGATCCACGACAGCTCGTGAGCTGCCTGCGGCATCGTGTAGATGGCGACGCGGAAGCAGCCGTAGCCGCCGAGCTTCATCAGCACGCCCGCGTGGAGCATCGACACGGCCGTGGGGGCCGACGCATGGCCGTCGGGCGACCATGTGTGGAAGGGGAACATGGCGCCGAGGACACCGAAGCCCACGAATGTCATCGGGAAGAGGAACGACTGCCAGCCGTGGGGGATGGCAGCGTTGTGTACGATGTCGAGCAGGTTCCAGGTCAGCTGGCCGCCTTCGGGAGCCGAATGATAGTAGATACCGATCAGACCGAGCATCAGGAAGGCGGAGCCGCCCATCAGCATCAGCGTCAGTTTCATGGCCGAGTAGTTCTTGTTGCCCGAGCCCCAGACGCCGATCAGCAGGTACATGGGGATCAGGGCAACCTCGTAGAACATGAACATCGTGAAAAGGTCGATCGAGATGAAGAAGCCGAACACGCCCGTGCTCAGCAGGATGAGCCAGAGGAAAAATTCCTTGGGCTGCGCGATGGTCCACGAGGCGAAAGAGCCGGCGAACACTATGATCGACGACAGCAGCAGCATGGCTACCGAAATGCCGTCGACACCGACCGCGAGGTGGATGTTGAGCGGAGCGAACCAGGTCCACGAATCGACAAAGAGCATCGGAGCGGCCGTCAGGGCGCCCTCGGAAGCGGCGATGGCCTCCGATTCGGCGGCGCGCAGGCCCAGATACTGCACCAGCAGCACTGCCGACAGCGCTATCAGGCCCAGCGAACCCACTACGGCCACCGCTCTGATCTGCTTGATGTTCCGGCAAAGCGCCAGAGCGCCCAGCATCACCAGCGGGATGATTACAAAGTAGATTAATATATTTGAAAACATAGCTTATTACTTTTTTCCGGGATGATTGGCACTTGGTTGATTACATCAGGCAAAGGATAGTGACGCCGCCGAGCAGCAGGGCTCCCACGATGTAGATCCAGACGTACATCTGAACCTGGCCCGACTGAAGGGGCTTGATGGCGTTGGAGGCCTTGTTGGTGATGATGGCGAACGAATCCATGGTGCCGTCGATGATGTGGCGGTCGAACCAGGCCAGCGGACGGCAGACGCAGTTGAAAATGATCTTATGAGTGATGAACATGTAGAGCTCATCCCAGTAGAAGCGGTGGTAGCACCAGTCCCACAGAGCGGGTACGGCACGCTTGAACTTGGCCGGAAGGCCGTTCTCCTTGCGGTACATGACCGTGGCGAGGATGATGGCTGCGACGGCGACTGCAAGGCTTATCGAGGCAACTCCCCAGTCGAAGTGGGCCATGAAGTCGTAGGGTTCGCCGTTCCAGCTGACGAGCTTGCCGAAGGGGATGAAACCTGCGACACACGAGATGGCGGCGAGGATGATCAGAGGCAGCGACATGGTCCAGGGCTGGTCGTGCGGAGCGTGGTGGCCGGCGGGAGTCTCATGTTCCTTCCACCAGAAGATGAGGTAGTAGAGGCGGAACATGTAGAAGGCCGTCAGACCGGCTACGAGCGACATCCATATGTAGACGAGCGTGCTGTAGTTGCCGCAGGCGCTCAGGATCTCGTCCTTGGAGAAGAAGCCCGAGAACGGTATGATGCCCGCGATGGCCAGACAGCCGATCAGGAATGTCCAGTGTGTTATAGGCATGTATTTGCGCAGGCCGTGCATGGCGGTGTAGTCGTTCGATCCGATGGCGTGGATCAGAGCGCCGGCGCCGAGGAAGAGCAGGGCCTTGAACATGGCGTGTGTGAAGAGGTGAAACATCGAGGCCATATAGCCGAGACCCTCATGATGCTCGGGACGGGCGACGCCCAGGGCAACCATCATGAAGGCGATCTGCGAGATGGTCGAGAAGGCCAGCACGCGCTTGATGTCGATCTGCGCGCAGGCTACCATGGCGGCATAGAAGGCGGTGATGGCGCCGACGACGGTGACGATGACCAGGGCGCTGTTCTCCATAAGGAAGAGCGGGAACAGACGGGCCACCAGATACACACCGGCAACGACCATCGTGGCGGCGTGGATGAGGGCCGAGACGGGTGTCGGGCCTTCCATGGCGTCGGGCAGCCAGATGTGCAGAGGCATCATGGCCGACTTGCCCATACCGCCCATGAAGATCAGCACAAGGGCCCAGGTGAGCACCGAGGCGCCCATGAACATCGGGGCTGCGCTGCCGTTGAAGATGCCGAGAACCTTCTCAGGCGCCGACAGGTCGACGCGGTAGGTATCGGCGAGGCCTTCGACAGGCACCGAGGTAAGGTCGGTAAAGGTGAACGTACCGGTATAATATGACAGTATCAGAATGCCGATCAGGAAGCCGAGGTCGGCGAAGCGGGTCACGATGAATGCCTTCTTCGAGGCCGATACGGCCGACGGCTTCGTGTAATAGAAACCGATCAGCAGGTACGACGACGCACCCACAAGCTCCCAGAAGATGTACATCTGGAAGATGTTGGTGGCCACTACCAGGCCGAGCATCGAGAAGCTGAACAGCGACAGGAACGCGTAGAAGCGCTGGAAGCCTTTTTCGTAGACGCCGTGGTGGTCGCGCATGTAGCCGAGGCTATAGAGATGCACCATGAAGGATATGGTGGTGATCACCACGAGCATCATTGCCGAAATCGGGTCGAGGAAGAAACCGAGGCTGATGGCGAGACGGTCGGTGAACTGAAGCCATGTGGTGTTGAATACCACATGCTGGAGGCGTTCGCCGGCCTCGTTGATGAACATCGGGTCACCGCCGAAGAAATATGTGAAGGCGGTGTAGTAGGCCAGCACGAGCACCGTGCCCATGCCGAGCGTACCGAGCGTACCGGCCAGCGGATGGCTCATCTTCTTGCCGCACAGGCCCAGGAAGATGAACATGAACAGGGGTATCGCCAGTATAAGGATAGGTATCGTAGGGCTCATGTCGGTCAGAATTTCATTTGGTTAAGCTCCCTGACATCGACATTGTGAACCGAGCGGAACACGTTGATGATGATGGCGATGGCCAGGGCCGTCTCGGCGGCCGCGATGGCGATGGCGAAGAGCGTGAACATCATGCCCTCCATCTGGCCGGGGAAAAGGAAGCGGTTGAATATCACAAAGTTCATGTCTACGGCATTGAGCATCAGTTCAAGCGACACCAGCATCGCGATCATATTGCGACGGGTGAGGAAACCGTAGAGTCCGCAGCAGAACATGATCAGCGACGGAACGAGGTAGTAAACAGCTGTCAATTCCATAGTGTCAACGTTTGCGGGCGACCACGATGCCGCCGATTATACATGCGAGCAACAATACGCTGACGGCCTCGAAAGGCAGGAGATACTGGCCTTCGCCCGCGCCCATCATGGCCTGACCGATGGTGTGCATCGTAGGCATGTCGGCTGCCGGCTTGGCAGTGTAGAAGTTGCAGCGTAAGAGAAGCGACCAGCCGGTGACCAGCAGCATCGCCACCGAGGCAATAAGCCCCAGCACGCGGCGCTTCGACTCCAGACGTTCCGAGTTGTGGCCCGGATGCGACGTCAGGAGGATCGCAAACACGAACAGCACCACTATACCGCCGGCATACACCGCTATCTGCACAGCGCCGAGGAACTGATAGTCGAGCATGAAGTAGACTACAGCGGCGGCAAACAGGGTGAAGAGCAGGTAAGTGGCGGCGCGCAGGATTTTGCGGGTCGTCACGGCCAGTACCGAGAAGATGACCATCGCCGCGGCGACGATCACATACAAGATGATACTTCCTACTGATTCCATATTGGTTTATTGTTTTTTATTATTCGGTTTTGGAGCCCTTGGCGGCTTCGCGCTGAGCCTTGAGCGCGGCGGCCTTCTCGAGGGCGGCGCGTATCTTGGCTTCCTTCTCGGGATCGCCCTTTGCGGCAGCGAGAGCCTTGGCGGCTGCAGCGTCGGCGGCCGACGGAGCGGGGGCCGCGGGGGCTTCCTTGGCTGGAGCGGCTGCTGCGGCGCCTTCGCGCTCGGCTTTCAGAGCGGCGGCCTTGGCCTTGGCGGCAGCTATCTTGGCTTCCTTCTCAGCGGCCAGGCGGGCTTTCTCCTCGGGAGTCAGCTCGGGCTCGGGCTTCTCGGGCAAGTAATTGAGCTGCTTGACAAGCTTCGAACGCGTGAACACGGCCTGTTCGAAATCATTGTTGAAACGCAGCGCGCCCGTCGGGCATGTGGTCACACACAGCTGACAGAACGTACACGACCCCAGGTCGTAGATGTAGCGGTCGAGTTTCTTCTTCTTTGTGCCCGCCGGCGTGCCGACCATTTTCGATTCGACGGTTATGGTGCCGTTGGGGCAGTTGCGCTCGCATGTTCCGCATGCGATGCACTTGTGGTTGCCGTCCTGATCGTAGATCAGCTCCAGGACTGCGCGGAACCGCTCGGGCCACTTGTACGTATCGCGGTCTTCGGGATAACGTTCGGTGATCTTGGGCGTCACAAATTCCTTGCCGGTCACCTGCATGCCCTTCAGAAGGGAGGCGATGCCGGTGCCCAGAGATGAGAAATATTCTTTTACACTACCCATTGATTAATGATTGGTTGGTATCTTAACTATGGTTATTTCTTTATATGTCACTCACGCACCTGGCCGCCGACGATGTCGAGCAGCTCACTGGTGATGGATTGCTGTCGCAGTTTGTTGTATTCGAGCCGCAGCTGGTCGAGGAGCTTCTTGGCATTGTCGTTGGCGGCCTGCATGGCCATGACGCGGGCTGCCTGCTCCGATGCGCGGTTCTCGACGAAGATCTCCTGGGTGAGGGCCAGCAGATACATGGGCAAAACGCTCTCGAAGATGTGGCGCGCGTCGGGCTCGAAGATATATGGACGCGATTCGGCTCCGACGCCGTCGGCCTTGTCGTCGTGCTCGAACGCCGCGGCCGACAGGGGGAGCAGGCGGTCGGTGGTGGCCACCTGGCGCCCGGCGCTCCGGTAATTCATATATACGATGTCGACCGCATCGGTCGCACCGCTGAGGAATTCGTCGCGAAGCTTGAATTCGAACGACTTGACTGCCGCGCCCTCGCTTTTAGAGTTGACATCGGGAATCTCGGTCACCTCTACGCTGCCGCGCAGGCGGTCGACAGCCTTGAGCATCTTGCGGCCGACGGGCACGACCTCAACGCGGAGGCCCTCGCCATGGGCCGAACGCAGATTTTCGATCTGCTGTTCGAGGTATTTGACCAGATTGACGTTATATGCTCCGCAAAGGCCGTCGTCGCTGCCCATCACCACGACGGTGACCTTCTGCAGCGGCCGGCTTTCGGCCAGCGACGAAGCGAAGGGAGCGTCGGCCGAGAGCAGATTGGCGATGATGCCCTCGATGGTCGACCGGTAGGGCTTCAGACGCCTGAGGGCGCCCTCGGCCGTATGCATCTTGGCCGAAGATATCATCTTCATCGCTCCGGTAATCTTCTCCGAGGAGGCTACCGACCCGATGCGTCCTTTCAATTCTCTTAATGTTGCCATTTGCGGTTGCGGTTATTCGTTAAAACTGTCCGGCTATCTGACTTGCGGCCTCGGCGAGCTTGGCTGTCACGTCATCGGTGAGCTTGCCCTCGGCGATGGTCTGCAGCACATCCTTGTACTTTGCCTGAAGCAGCTGCACGAACTGCTTCTCGAACTCGGCGACCTTGTCGACGGGCACGTTCTCGAGCAGACCGTTGACGCCGCAGTAGATTTCGGCCACCTGCTCGGCCACGGGTACGGGATGATACTGGGGCTGGATGAGCAGGCGCTCGTTCTTGCGGCCCTTGTCAATGACGCGTGCGGTGACGGCGTCGATGTCGCCGCCGAACTTTGTGAACGACTCCAGCTCGCGGAACTGGGCCTGGTCAATCTTCAGCGTGCCGGCCACCTTCTTCATCGACTTGATCTGGGCGTTGCCGCCGACACGCGACACGGAGATGCCGACGTTGATGGCCGGACGGATACCGCGGTTGAACAGGGCCGTCTCGAGGTAGATCTGGCCGTCGGTGATAGAGATGACGTTGGTCGGGATGTAGGCCGAGACGTCGCCGGCCTGGGTCTCGATGATGGGAAGCGCGGTGAGCGAGCCGCCGCCCCTGACTATCGGTTTGAGGACTTCGGGCAGGTCGTTCATGTTCCTGGCGATCTCCTCGTTGTCGATGATCTTGGCGGCGCGTTCGAGCAGACGCGAGTGGAGGTAGAAGATATCGCCCGGGTAAGCCTCGCGTCCCGAGGGGCGCTTGAGGATCAGCGAGATCTCGCGGTAGGCGACGGCCTGCTTCGACAGGTCGTCGTAGACGATGAGTGCGTCGCGGCCCGAGTCGCGGAAGTACTCGCCGATGGCTACGCCGGCGAAAGGCGAGTAGTAGCGCATCGAGGCCGAGTCAGCTGCCGTAGCGGCTACGACTACTGTGTAGTCCATGGCGCCGTAGCGGCGGAGAGTCTCGACGGTGGCGGCGACGGACGACGCCTTCTGGCCGATGGCCACGTAGATGCAGTAGACGGGCTTTCCGTCGTCGAAATTCTTGCGTTGGTTGATGATGGTGTCGATGGCAATGGCGGTCTTGCCGATCTGGCGGTCGCCGATGATGAGCTCGCGCTGTCCGCGGCCGATGGGCACCATCGAGTCAACGGCCTTGATGCCGGTCTGCAGCGGCTGGTTCACGGGCTGGCGGTAGATGACGCCGGGAGCCTTGCGCTCCAGCGGCAGGCGCATCAGGTCGCCGGCGATGGGGCCGCGGCCGTCGATAGGCTCGCCGAGGACGTTGATCACACGGCCGAGCAGGCCTTCGCCCACGGGAATCGAAGCGATCTCGCCCGTGCGCTTGACGCTCATCCCTTCGGTCACCTTGTCGACATTGTTCAGCAGAATGACGCCGACATTGCTTTCCTCGAGGTTAAGGGCCACGCCCTTTACGCCGTTTTCAAACTCTACGAGCTCGTTGGCGCGCACGTTGTCGAGTCCATACACATGGGCCACACCGTCGCCTACCTCGAGCACCTGGCCGACTTCCTCGAAGTTGACCGTCGTGTTGACGCTCTCGAGCTGCTGTTTTAAGACTTCTGAAATCTCGCTTGGATTAATCATTGTGGGCTATAGCGGGGTAAAGAAAATTAAACTTATTGGAGGAGTGAGAGCCTGAGCTCTTTTAGTTGATTCGAGAGCGAGGCATCAAGACGCTCGTTGTCGATGTTGATCACGAAGCCGCCGATGAGCGACGGGTCCACACGGGTGCTGAATTCCATCGAGGCTCCCTTGAGCTCGCGGGCGATCAGGTCCTTGATGCGCTGCATGACGGCCGGATCGAGCGGAGCGGCCGATACGACCTCGACACGCCGGATGTTGTTCTCGCGGCGGTAGATGTCGGCGTAGGCGCGGGCGATCAGATCGATCATGTCGATGCGGCGGTTTTCGACAAGCAGCTTCAGGAAGTCGGCGTAGGTGGTGTCGGCTGCGGTAGCGCCGGCAGCCGTGGTGAGAAGTTTCACCTTGTCGCCGACGGCCACGAAGGGGTTCGACACGGTCGCTTTCAGGTCCGGCATTTCGTCGAACGAGCGCTGCAGCGTGTTCATCAGCTCATAAGTGCGTGAGGCGGTGCCGCGGTCGAGGTCGACCTTGTACAGAGCCATCGCATATCGCCGGGGAATGAGACCTTGATTCATATTCGTGCGGATGATCGTTATTTCTTCTCGATGTCGTCGAGCAGAGAATTTACGAGCTTAGTCTGAGCCTTTTCGTCCTGCATCTGGTTCTTGACCACCTTGGACGCGATCTCGAGAGCGAACTCGCTGACTTGGTTGCGGAATTGGAGCTGAGCTTCTTTTTGCTGTTGCTGAATCTGGAGCTTGGCGTTGTCCATCACCTTCTGTGCCTCCTGCTGCGCGCTGTGGCGCGCATCCTCGATCATCTGGGTCTTGATGCGGTCGGCATCGCGCATCATGTCGGCCTGCTGGCGACGGGCCTCGTTAATCACTTCCTGGGCACTCTGACGGGCATTGTCGAGCTGTTCTTTCGCACTCTGGGCATATTCCACACCCTTGTCGATCAGATCTGCTCGCTTGTCAACCGACTTGATGATGACGGGCCAGGCGAACTTCCACAGGATGAAGAAGAGGATCGCGAATGACACGAACATCCAGAAGACGAGTCCGAAGTCAGGGGTGAATAGTTCCATTATTCAACGTTTTGGGTTAAAGCGTGGGCAGAAACCGGATTATACGAAGAGGGCAAGGATGCAGACGATCACAGCGAAGAGGGCGACACCCTCGATCAGGGCTGCGATCACGATCATGTTACTGCGGATGTCGCCGGCTGCCTCAGGCTGACGGGCGATAGCCTCCATGGCCGAGCCGCCGATTTTGCCGATACCGATACCTGCGCCGATGGCTGCGATTGCTGCGCCGATGCTGGCGCCGAGTGCTGTTCCTGATGCGACTGCTGCTAAAAGTCCTAACATAGTTTTTTGTGTTTAAGAGGTTTGATATTTTTGTTTATTTATTATCTCATTTGGTTGCCGCGGCTGCCACAGCGGGCTGAGCGGCTGTCTTTCCGTTCTTTTCTTCTTTTTCGCGTTCTTCTTTCTTATGCTCTTTCTCCTGGGCGAGCGATATGAATATCGTCGACAGCATGGTGAACACATATGCCTGGATGAAGCTTACCAGCACGTCGATAAGCAGCATGAACACCGAGAAGATGATCGACACCACCGAAGTGGCCGCGCCGATGGCGGGGCTCATGGCCGCGAAAATGAAGATAAGCAGCGTGAGGACGATCACGATCATGTGGCCGCCCATCATGTTGGCGAACAGACGGACCGTGAGGGCCGCCGGCTTGGTGAAGATGCCGAATACCTCGATCACCTGCATGATCGGGAGGGGAAATTTCAGCCAGATAGGCACGTCGGGCCAGAAGATTTCCTTCCAGTAGTGCTTGTTGGCAAGCAGATTGGTCATCAGGAAGGTGAAGACGGCCAGCACAAGCGTCACAGCGATGTTGCCCGTCAGATTTGCACCGCCGGGAAATACTACGATCAGGCCGAGCAGGTTCATCGTCAGAATGAAGAAGAACACCGACAGCAGGTATGGCGCGAAGCGCGGCGCCTGGGGCCCGAGGGTCGATTTGATGACGCCGTCGTAGATGAACGTAACGACGGCCTCAATGGCTCCGAGGCCCTTGCGGGGGGCCTTGAACTCCTTGTGGCGGCGGTGGAATCTTGCCAGCCACAGCATCAGCCCGACGACGAGTATCACGGTGATGAACAGGGCCAGGACATTCTTGGTGATCGAGATGTCGAACGGCTTCTCCTCATGTCCGTCGACGATCTCTACGATCTTGCCCTTGTACGGGCTGTCCTTGCCTGCTATCCTGAATTCGGCGTCGCCGTCCTTGTACGTCCTGCCGTCGGCCACGCGCGATGACGAGAAGCAGTGGAAGCCGTCCGAGCCCCATACGAGGATCGGGAGCGGGATGCGCTTGTGATGGTTGAAGGGCACTTCCCAGCCGTAGCCGTCGCCAAGGTGCTCGAAGATGATTTCCTTGGGGTCAATAGCCTTTGCGGGCTGTCCGCCGGCCGCAGCGTCTGACGCCTTGGCGGGCATCAGCACGCCCGACAGCAGTGACATAAGCAGTATGCAGATTATTCGGGTCATGACCGGGATCAGTATAGGCAGACTGACACTACGTTGTTGTCGACATCGGCAATGCCGCCGTCGATGCGGCGCGTTTCCTTATGGCCGGCTGCGTCGGTGTACTCGATATCGCCTGCGGCGAGGGTCGACACCAGCGAAGCGTGATTTCTGAGCACCGTGAACGAGCCTAAGGCGCCCGGAAGGGTCACCGACGTCACCTCGCCTTCGAAAACAATGGCTTCGGCCGATATAATCTTGAGTGTCATTCTGTATGATTAATAATTAAAGTCCGAATTATTTCACTTCGGCAAGCAGGCGCTTGCCCTTCTCGATGGCCTCGTCGATGGTGCCGACATTGAGGAATGCCTGCTCGGGATACTGGTCCATCTCGCCGTTGAGGATCATCTTGAAGCCGCGGATAGTCTCGCTCAGAGGCACGAGCACGCCGGGGAGACCGGTGAACTGCTCGGCCACGTGGAACGGCTGCGACAGGAAGCGCTGGGCGCGGCGGGCGCGGGCCACGACGAGCTTGTCCTCGTCGGAGAGTTCGTCGACACCGAGGATGGCGATGATGTCCTGAAGCTCGTTGTATTTCTGCAGCAGCTGCTTCACGGCCTGGGCCGTATTGTAGTGTTCCTCGCCGACGATATTCGGGTCGAGGATTCGCGAGGTCGACTCCAGCGGGTCGACGGCCGGATAAATACCGAGCTCGGAGATTTTACGCGAAAGCACGGTGGTGGCGTCGAGGAAGCTGAACGTAGTGGCGGGAGCCGGGTCGGTAAGGTCGTCGGCAGGCACATAGATGGCCTGAACCGAGGTGATCGAACCGTTCTTGGTCGAAGTGATTCGTTCCTGGAGCATACCCATTTCCGAAGCCAGCGTAGGCTGATATCCCACAGCCGACGGCATTCGGCCCAGAAGTGCGGACACCTCCGAACCGGCCTGAGTGAAACGGAAGATGTTGTCGATGAACAGCAGCACGTCCTTGCCGCCGGCACCCTGGTCGCGGAACTGCTCGGCGACGGTCAGGCCCGTAAGAGCCACACGCAGACGTGCGCCCGGCGGCTCGTTCATCTGGCCGAACACAAGTGCGGCCTGCGAGTCCTTGAGGTGCTCGACATCGACATCCTGAAGGTTCCATTCGCCCCGCTCCATGCCTTCCTTGAACTTGTCGCCGTAGCGCATGACACCGCTCTCAATCATCTCGCGCAGCAGGTCGTTGCCCTCGCGGGTACGCTCGCCGACGCCGGTGAACACCGAGAAGCCGTCGTGGCCCTTGGCGATATTGTTGATAAGCTCCATAATCAGCACGGTCTTGCCCACGCCGGCACCTCCGAACAGACCGATCTTGCCGCCCTTGCTGTACGGTTCGAGCAGGTCGATGACCTTGATGCCTGTCGATAGGATCTCGGTACCGATGGTGAGGTCCTCGAATTCGGGAGCCGGCTGATGGATCGAGCGCAGGTTGTCGCGGTTGAGAGCCGGCAGGTTGTCGATGGCGTGTCCGATGACGTTCATAAGACGGCCCTTGACCTGGTCGCCGGTCGGGATCGATATAGGGCGGCCCATGCTCTTGACCGGGAGGCCGCGCTGCAGGCCGTCGGTACTTTCCATGGCCACGCACCTGACGGTGTCCTCGCCGATGTGCTGTTCGACTTCCATGATGAGCTCCGAGCCGTCCTCGCGGTCGATTTTCAGCGCCGTATAGATGGGGGGCAGAATGACGCCCTCGCCTTCGAAGGCCACATCGACCACCGGGCCGATTACTTGTGCTATTTTACCGATTGTGTCGCTCATTGTGTTCAGCGGTATATGGAGGTTGATATTTTTAGTTGATAGTCAGGCCGAGGGTGATCAGAGCCACCATCAGGGCCAGGTTGAAAAGGTTGATCGGGAGCAGGTACTTCCATTCAAGCGACAGCAGCTGGTCGATGCGCAGGCGGGGGAACGTCCACTTGAACCAGATGATGATGAACGACAGGCCGATAGCCTTGGCGATGAACCAGATGGGAGTCGGGATGTAGTCCATGACGGTGTTGAAGCCTGTCAGGCCGTCGATGTGGAAGGGCATCCAGCCACCGAAGAAGAGCAGCGTGGCCACGCCCGAGACGATGAACAGGTTGAGGTACTCGGCCAGATAGAAGAAGCCGAAGTGGATACCCGAATACTCGGTGTGGTAGCCGGCCGTCAGCTCGCTCTCGGCCTCGGGAAGGTCAAACGGGCCGCGGTTGGTCTCGGCTGTACCTGCGATCATGTAGATGACGAAAGCTATGATGGCAGCCACGTGGCCCTGAAGGATGAACCAGTGGTCCTGCTGTGCGAGAACGATGTCAGTAATATCCATCGAACCGGCCAGACACACCATCGTGACGATGCACAGGCCGATCGAGAGCTCGTAGCTGACCATCTGCGCGCCCGAACGGAGTGCGCCGATGAGTGTGAACTTGTTGTTCGACGACCAGCCGGCCAGCAGGATGCCGAGCACGCCGATCGACGAGCATGCTATCAGGAAGAAGATGCCGATGTTGAAGTCGATGATCTGCAGGCCGTCGCCCCAGGGAAGGGTGGCGAAGCAGAGCATCGAGGCAATGATCACCAGATAGGGAGCGAGCGCGAACAGGAATTTGTCGATGTGGCGCAGCTCGATGAGCTCCTTGATGAGAATCTTGAACATATCGGCGAAGCTCTGCAGCAGGCCCCAGGGACCCACGCGGTTCGGGCCGAGGCGGCACTGGAAGGCGGCGCAGACCTTACGCTCGAAGTATATGTAGAACAGAGCCAGCAGCGCGTAGAGCAGCAGCAGACCGACACCGACGGCCACACATTCGACAGTCGTGGTGGCCCACGACGGCAGGAAGCCCATCAGCCAGTCGTGGATCGGGCCCGTGATTCTCGAGAAGTCAAAAATATGTGAATCTTGCAATGTTTCCATGAGAATATGCGGATGAATGTATTAACGGTCCATGTCGGGTACAATATAGTCGAGCGAGCCGCCGATGGTGATAAGGTCGGCGATCTTGCTTCCCGTGGTGATGTGGTCCACGACGGCTGCCAGCGGCAGACAGGGCGGAGCGATCTTCAGGCGGTAGGGCTTGGTGGTGCCGTCGCTCTCGAGGTATACGCCGAAAGCGCCGCGGCAGCCCTCGACGAGCTCGAACCACTGGCCCTTGGGCAGCTTGAGCACCTTGGGCACCTTCACGAGGTATTCGCCCTCGGGGATATTGTCAACGAGCTGCTCGAGGATGCGGGCGCTCTGCACCATCTCGTCCATGCGCACCTTGAAGCGGGCCATCGAGTCGCCTTCGGTGCGGGTGACCTCGTCGAAGTCGAGTTCGGAGTAGATCGAATATGGGCGCAGCTTGCGCATGTCGCAGGCCCAGCCCGAGGCGCGGCCCGACGGGCCGGTGATGGCGTACGATATGGCGTCGTCCTTGGTCAGGACGCCAACGCCTTCCATGCGGTTGCGGGCGATGACGTTGCCGGTGAATATCTTGTTGTACTCCTTGATGTTCTTGGGAAGGACGGCCAGCAGGGCCTTGACGTCATCGGCGAAGTCGGGAGCCAGATCCTGCATAACGCCGCCGATGCATGCGTAGTTGAACGTCATGCGGGCCCCGCAGGTCTTCTCGAATATGTCGAGAATCTGCTCGCGGACGCGCAGCGTGTAGAAGAGCATCGTCGTCGCGCCGAGGTCCATGCAGTAGGTGCCTATGAACAGGCAGTGCGACGCGATGCGCGACAGCTCGTCCATCATCACGCGGATGACCTGGGCACGGCGCGATATCTCGATGCCGGCGGCCTTCTCATAGAGCAGCGCCAGACCGTGGTGGTAGATCTGGCCCGAGAAGTAGTCGAGGCGGTCGAGGAAGTGGAGTGTCTGCGGATACTGCAGCGACTCGCAGAGCTTCTCGATGCCGCGGTGGATATAGCCCATGTATACGTCGATCTTCTTGATGGTCTCGCCATCGACAGCCGTGCGGAAACGCAGCACGCCGTGGGTAGCGGGATGCTGAGGGCCGATGTTGACCACGAAATCATCTTTGTGGAAGATCTCGCGCTCATGCTTTACGACCTTGCCGTCGGCCTCGCGGGTGTAGACATCGGTGCAGTCGCTCTGGCGCTCGTTTTCGATCGAGACGGGATTCAGCGCCGGATCCTGGTCGTAGTCCTTGCGCAGGGGATAACCCACCCAGTCGATGTTGAGGAAAAGGCGGCGCATGTCGGGGTTGTTGACGAAGATGATTCCGAAGAAATCATAGACTTCGCGCTCGTAGATCTCGGCAATGCGCCACAGATCGGCTACCGAGTCGATGTACGGATGATCGCGATCGGGCCCTGCGAGAACTTTCACCGAGCAGGTCTCGCCCGTCGACGGACACATTAAATAATATATACAGCCGAGCGATTCCACCCAGTCCATACCTACGATGGTGACCAGATAGCCCAGGCCGAGCTCGTCGCGAAGCGTCTTTGCGGCGGCGTGCCAGTCGGCGCCGGCCACGGTCAGCTGCGGATTGCCCGAGCCGTCGTCGGCCAGGGGGCAGGCTGCGAAGCGCTTTGCGATCTTTTCCTGTAAGTTAGCCATAAGGGGTTGTTATGATTGGTTATAGCCTTTGTTTTACGTTAATTTCTGCCTTGCACGTTCAGTCGACCGGATGCTCTTTGAGGAATTCCTCGCGGCTCTCCTGGCGGTTGACGCCACCGAAGAACTTCTCGACCTTGATCTTGCGCGAAAGCTGCATGATGCCGTAGATCATGGCTTCGGGTCGCGGCGGACAGCCGGGGACAAATACGTCGACGGGGACGATGTCCTCGATACCCTTGGCCACATGATAGCTCTTGCGGAACGGGCCGCCCGAGATGGCGCAGCTGCCGCAGGCGATCACATACTTGGGCTCGGCGAGCTGGTCGTACAGACGGCGGAATACCGGCACCATGCGGTTGACGATCGTGCCCGCCACCATCATGAAGTCGGCCTGGCGCGGGGAGGCGCGGGCGACTTCCCAGCCGAATCTGGCCATATCGAAGCGCGCTGCTCCGAGCGACACGAATTCGATGCCGCAGCAACTGGTGGCGAAAGTCAGCGGCCAGAGTGAGTTGGACCGCCCCCAGTTGATGAGCTTGTCGAAAGAGCCGACGATCACGTTCGTCCCGCTCTCCTGCAGCTCCTTTACGAGTTTTTCGATGTACTCGTTATCTTTCCATGCCTCATAGGGCATTGACTTGCATGTTACTTCCATTCAAGAGCTCCTTTCCGCCAGGCGTACACAAGACCCAGCACCAATACTCCAAAAAAGACTGCGACGCCGAGGATGCCTATTCCGGGGTCTTTCATCACCGTAGCCCACGGAAGCAGGAACACTGTCTCGACGTCAAACATCAGGAATAAAATTGCAAACAGATAGTATCCTACATGGAACTGCGACATACTCTCGCCGCGCGTAGGGATACCGCATTCGTATGCTTCACCCTTCTGAGGGTTGAACGATCGCGGCGATATCAGCCCTGCTATCCACATTGCAAGTGCGACAAGCGCCACACCCGTCAGCAAGGCCGTGATAGCAAGCACGCCGCTGTTTGTAATTCCAAAAATGGCCAAAGATATCATAGTCTTTTCAATTTGTTTTCCATTGCGACATGACCCTCGCACACGGCGCACGCCACGACACTCAGCCGATTTACCTTTGACTCATACGGCTTTATGCCGCCACGACGCCCTTACGGAGGCCCTGGCTCTCGTTTTCTGACTGCAAAGATAGTTAAATTTTCCCAATTTCAAGCATTCCCCCGCAAAAATATTTCCACAATAAAACGCCATAATTTGCGCGTCAAAATGTGCGCGCCCATTAATCATATGGATGTGGTTGGGCATGACGACGTGGAACCACACTTCATCTGCACAGCAGACCGTCACGAAATATACACCCTCATTGTTCTTATGCCAATCCGCCCGAAACTGATGCCGATCCAAATAAATATATAGTTCCAAATTTTAAAATTAACGATTTCCGGGCAATCGCACAAGCAATTCCGGGAAAAGTGCGTAACTTTGCCGCCGATATGGTACTGTTTCCGAATGCAAAGATCAACCTGGGGCTGTGCGTGACCGCGCGTCGCCCCGACGGCTACCACGACCTGTCGACGGTAATGCTGCCGACGGGCTGGTGCGACGTGCTCGAGATCGTCCCGGGCCGCAGCGAGGCCCACACGCTGACGGTCAGCGGCCGCGCCGTCGACTGTCCGCCCGAGAAAAACCTGGTGATGAAGGCTCTGCGCGCCCTCGAAAGTGAAACCGGCCCCCTCGCGCCGGTCGACATATATCTTGAAAAGATAATTCCCGACGGAGCCGGCCTGGGCGGCGGCAGCGCCGACGCGGCATTCACGCTGCGGGGCCTCAACGAGGTGCTCGGCCTCGGATTAGACGACGGCCGGCTGGCGGCCGTGGCAGCGCGGGTCGGCGCCGACTGCCCCTTCTTCATCTACAACCGCCCCGCGCTGTGCACCGGCACGGGCACCGACGTGTCGCCGATGGAAATACCGTCGCTCGCAGGCTTCACCCTGGCCATAGCCAAGGGGCGCGGCGGCAGCGTGTCGACAGCCGAGGCCTACCGGGGCATCACGCCGCGCCGGCCCGAATACGATCCGCGCGAGACGGTCGCCCTACCCCCGGCCGAGTGGACCGGGCGGCTCGTCAACGACTTCGAGCCGACCGTATTCGCCGCCTTGCCCGCAGTCGCCGCCCTGAAGCAGCACATGTACGACTCGGGCGCCGTCTACGCCTCGATGAGCGGCTCGGGATCGGCTGTCTACGGCATATTCACCGATGACAAATTGGCACGCCAGGCACTCGGCCGGCTGACAGACTGCGACACCTGGTGCGGGGCCGCCCTGGTTTAACAGCCCGACAGTGAACGATATTCGGCATCTTTTGTTATTTATTTAATGACGAAGAGCGCCGGACGGCATCTTTGGCAACATTTTTGCTGAGAAAATCTTGAAAAACTTAAAGTCATGAGCGAGAAAAAACATAAACCCGAAATTCACGAACAGGCCGAAAACGCCCCCGAAATAGCCGACGTGCTCGACGACACCACCGAATCGACCGAGACGGCAGATGTAACCGTCGACGAAGCCGACGGCATGATGAACAAGATCAGCGAACTCGAGGCCGCGCTGGAGAAGGAGAAGAAAGAATACCTCTTTCTGCGCGCCGACTTCGACAACTACCGCAAGCGCATGCTCAAGGACCGCGAGGAACTGCTGCGCAACGCCGGCGAGAAGGTACTGCGCGGCATCCTGCCCATCGTCGACGACTTCGAGCGCGGCCTGGCCGCCATCAAGGATACCGAAGGAGCCGACGCCGTCAAGCAGGGCATGGAGCTGATCTACAACAAGCTGCTCAAATATCTGGCCGACAACGGCGTGAAGCCAATCGAATCGACCGGCCAGCCCTTCGACGCCGACCTCCACGAGGCCATCGCCACCATCCCGGCGCCCACGCCCGAGCTCAAGGGCAAAGTAGTCGACACCACCACCCGCGGCTATATGATCAACGACAAAGTGCTGCGCCACGCCAAGGTAGCCGTAGGCGAATAACGGCCGCACACCACCATATTTCCATTCAACCGACATGGACACCAATCAGAAAAGAGATTACTACGAAGTACTCGGTGTGTCGAAGACCGCCAATGCCGACGAAATCAAGAAGGCCTACCGCAAGCTTGCCATCAAGTATCACCCCGACAAAAATCCGGGCGATAAGGAAGCCGAGGAGAAATTCAAGGAAGCGGCCGAGGCCTACGACGTGCTGAGCAACGACGAGAAACGCCAGAAATACGACCAGTTCGGCCACTCGATGGGCCCGCAGGGCTTCGATTTCAACGGAGCCGGCGGCGGCTTCGGAGGAGGTTTCGGCGGCGGATTCACCATGGAGGACATCTTCTCGCAGTTCGGCGACATCTTCGGCGGCCACTTCACCTCGGGCGGCTTCGGCGGCGCAGCCGGCGGACGCGCCCGTCCGCGCCAGCGCCGCGGCTCCGACCTGCGCATCCGCGTCAAGCTGACCCTCGACGAGATCGCCAACGGCGCCACCAAGAACCTCAAGATCCCCACCTACGTCGAGTGCGAGTACTGCAAGGGCACCGGCGCCAAGGACGGCACCGCCTTCGCCACCTGCCAACACTGCCAGGGCACCGGATCGATCATCGAACAGGTGCAGTCGCTCTTCGGCATGCAGCGCGAGCGCGTCGTCTGCCCCACATGCGAAGGCTCCGGCAAGGTCATCACCGAACCCTGCTCACACTGCCGCGGCGAGGGTATCGTACGCAAGGACGAGCAGGTATCGTTCACCATCCCCGCCGGCGTGTCCGACGGCATGACACTCACCGTCAAAGGCAAAGGCAACGCCCCGCGCCACGGCGGCGTGCGCGGCAACCTGCTGGTGGTCATCGAGGAAATCAAGCATCCCGAGCTTATCCGCGACGGCAACGATGTCATCTACAACCTGATGCTCGACCTGCCGACCGCCATCCTCGGCGGGGCCGTCGAGGTGCCCACCATCGGCGGCCGCGCCCGACTGAAAATCGCTCCCGGCACGCAGCCCGGCAAGGTGCTCCGCATGCGCGGCAAGGGGCTGCCGTCGCCCGACCATTCGGGCGTGCGCGGCGACGAGCTCGTCAACGTCATGGTTTACATCCCCGAGAAGCTGTCGGCTGCCGAAAAGAGCGCTATCGAGAGCCTGCGCAACTCGCCCAACGTAACGCCCGGCGAGGAAGAAAAGCGCCGCATCTTCTCGAAACTCAAGCACATATTCGAATAATAAGCGACCATGCAGGCCGATACGGCACCGAAACGCATCCTCGTCACCGGCGCTACCGGCCGCTCGGGCCGCGTGTTCCTCAGCCAGCTCGCCGACCTCCGCGAGACCGAAGGCGCGCTGCCTTTTTCCGTCACCGTTGTCGCGCGCGACCCATCGCGCGTACATCTGTCCGCACCCGAAGTCAAAGTCGTGAAGGGCGACCTCGAGGACCCGACCTTTCTGCAGCAGGCCGTCCGCGGCCACGACACTTTGCTCCACATCGCCGGCATCCATCTGTCGGCCTCCCTGGTCGAGGGCGCCGTCGCCGCCCATGACGGCCCCCGCTGGCTAATCCTTGTCCACACATCGGGCATATACTCGCGGTTTAAGGCCGCCGGCGAATACTACCGCATGGTCGAGGCCGACATCGCCGACACCACCGCCGGTGTGCCGTGCGACATCACCCTGCTGCGCCCCACGATGATCTACGGCGCGCAGGACGACGGCACCATGAGCGTATTCATCCGTCTGGTCGACCGACTGCGCATCTTTCCGCTCATCGGCGACGGCCGCACGCCCATCCGCCCCGTGCGCGACGCCGACCTGGGCCGCGCCTACCTCAAGGTGCTTCTCCACCACGCCGTCACCCGCGGCAAGGTCTACGACCTGAGCGGCGGCGAGTCCATCGAATTCATCGACATATTCCGTACCATCAGCCGCAAGCTGGGCAAGCGCACGTGGTTCGTGCCCGTACCGCCGCGGCTGGCCTATGCCGCGGCCGTAGCGCTGCGGGCGCTGACGCTGCGCCGCATCGACCTGCGCGAGCGCGTCCGGCGCATGACCGAGCCGCGCATTTACTCCAACGCCCGCGCCGTCGAAGACTTCGGCTACGATCCGGTCGACTTCGCCACCGGCATCGCTCCCGAAATCGCCGAATACCTCCGACGCCGCAACCGCCGGGCCTGCCAACGCTGAAAAATATTGAAAAATTTGGAGAGGGGCTTTGAAAGGAGCGCGGAAATTTGTAATTTTGTAGGCTAAAGCAAGGAAAACAAATAAAATACTTAAGATATGCGCTTCAACATCCCCTGCAAAGTTTTTGCAAACGCCGTTTCGGCTGTAAGCAAGGTGATTAACCCGAAAAACGCACTGTCGATCCTCGACAATTTCCTCATCGAGCTCAAGGGCGAGGAACTCATCATCACGGGCGCCGATATGGAGAATTCGCTCACGGCGCGCGTGGCCGTCACCGACGCCGAAGGCAGCCGCCGCTTCTGCATCGCCGCCCGCCGTCTGGTCGAGCTGCTCAAGGCCCTCCCCGACCAGGGCCTGACCGTGACCGTCAACGACGACACTCTCGAGGTCGAGATCAAGTATGCCGGCGGCGAATACAACCTCAACGCCCTCGACGGCGCCGAATACCCCGACTTCGCCCCGACTGAGGACGAAGGCGAGCCGATCGAGTTCGACATCGAATCATCCGCCCTGCTCAAGGGTCTCGAATACACCATCTTCGCCGTCGGCGACGATGACTACCGTCCGATGATGAAGGGCGTATACCTCGACCTTAAGGACGACCGCGTGGTGTTCGCGGCCACCGACACCCACAAACTCGTGCGCTACACCGACTCGCGCCAGGCCCCGGGTGTCACGGGCTCGTGCATCATCCCGGTGAAGCCCGCCACGGTCATCCGCAACACCTTCAACCGCGACACCACCCTCCACGTGACGATGACCCGCAAGAGCGCCGTCATCGCCAACGGCGAGTACACCTTCAAGTGCAGCTTCCTCAACGGCCGCTTCCCCGACTACAACCGCGTGATTCCGCAGTCGTCGCCCTACCGTCTGTCGGTCGACCGCCAGTCGATGCTTGCCGCCGTGCGCCGCGTGGGCGTCTTCGTCGACCCCGGCTACGGTCTGGAGAAGTTCAAGGTCACCCCCGAGCGCGTCCTGATCAAGAGTGAAGACAACAGCATGTGCACCTGCGCCCGCGAGACCGTACCGTGCAGCTATAACGGCCCCGAGATGGTCATCGGCTTCAGCGCCCCGTTCCTGATCGACTTCATGACCATCCTGCCCACCGACGAAATCTACATCGACCTGAGCGACCCGTCGCGCGCCGGCGTCTTCTGCCCGAGCGAGAATCCCGAAGGCACAGAGCTGGTGATGCTGCTCATGCCCATGAATGTCGACAAATTCTGACAACCGACCGATGAAACTCAACCTCCGCCGCCCGATAGTGTTCTTCGACCTGGAGACTACGGGCGTCAACATACTCAAGGACCGCATCGTGGAGATCTCGCTGGTGAAGATACTTCCCGGCAAGGAAAGCGAGCCCATCGTCAAGACGCGCCGCATCAACCCCGAAATGCCCATACCGGCCGAAGCCACGGCAATACACCACATCACCGACGCCGATGTGGCCGACGCTCCGACATTCCGGCAGGTGGCACACTCGCTGGCCCAGCAGATGCAGGGCTGCGACATCGCGGGCTTCAACTCCAACCGCTTCGACGTACCGCTGCTCGACGAGGAATTCCACCGTGCCGGAGTCGACTTCGACTTCCACCGCGCCAACTTCGTCGACGTGCAGACCATCTTCCACAAGATGGAGCCCCGCAACCTGACTGCCGCCTACCGCTTCTACTGCGGCAAGGAGCTCGAGGGAGCCCACGGAGCCACCGCCGACACCATGGCCACCTACGAGGTGTTCCTGGCGCAGCTCGAGCGCTACAGCGAGCTGTCGGGCGACGTCGCCGAGCTGGCCAAGTTCTCGTCGCAGAACGACAACGTCGACCTGGCCGGACGCATCGTGCGCGACGCACGCGGCCGCGAGGTGATCAACTTCGGCAAGTACAAGGGACAGCCCGTGGCCGAAGTGCTCGCCAGGGATCCCGGCTACTACAGCTGGATACAGCAGGGCGACTTCGCCGGCGACACCAAGCGAGTATTCACCCGCATCAAACTCGAACAGGGAAAACTAAAATGAGCAGAATGACCGAGCCGCTCGCCGGCAAGCACATCGTACTGGGCGTGACCGGCGGCATCGCCGCCTACAAGTCGGCCGTGCTGACGCGCCTGCTCGTCAAGGCAGGCGCCGAGGTGCAGGTCGTCATGACCCCGTCGGCCCGCGAGTTCATCACGCCTCTGACGCTCGCCACGCTCAGCGGCAAGGGCGTCATCACCGAATTCTTCACCGCCAACACCGGCGAATGGCACTCGCACGTGTCGCTTGGCCTGTGGGCCGACGCCATGGTCGTGGCCCCCGCCACAGCATCGACCATCGCCAAGATGGCCAACGGTGTGGCCGACAACATGCTCGTGACGAGCTATCTGTCGTGCCGGGCGCAGGTGTTCGTGGCTCCCGCCATGGACCTCGACATGATGGCGCATCCGACCACGGTCAGCAACATCGCGCGGCTGAAATCGTTCGGCAACATCATCATCGAGCCGGGCGAGGGCGAGCTGGCCAGCCACCTCACCGGCAAGGGCCGCATGGCCGAGCCCGAGGAGATCACCGACGCCCTGCGCGCCTATTTCGCCACCGGAGGCCCGCTGCAGGGCAAGGAAGTGCTCATCACCGCCGGCCCGACATACGAGAAAATCGACCCTGTGCGCTTCATCGGCAACTTCTCGAGCGGCAAGATGGGCTACGCCCTGGCCAACGAGGCCGCCCGCCGCGGTGCCCGCGTCACCCTTGTCAGCGGCCCGACCGACCGGCTGCCGCTCGACGGCACTGTCCGCCGCGTGGAGGTCACCTCGGCCCGGGAGATGCTCTCCGAGGCGCAGAAGGCCTGGGAGACGGCCGACATCGCCATTCTGGCCGCCGCAGTGGCCGACTACCGCCCCGCCCGCGAGCTCGCGCACAAGATCAAGCGGGAGACCGACTGCGTCGAATCGCTCGAGCTGGTCCAGAATCCCGACATAGCCGCCACACTCGGGGCCTCGAAGCGCCCCGGACAGCAGCTCGTAGGATTCGCCCTCGAGACCGACCGGCCCCTCGAACACGCAGCCGACAAGCTGCGCCGCAAGCGACTCGACATGATCGTGACCAACTCGCTCGCCGACGAGGGCGCCGGATTCGCGGTCGACACCAACAAGATATCACTCCTCTTCGCCGACGGCCGCGACCGCCTCGACTTCCCTGTAAAAGCCAAGACCGACGTTGCCGCCGACATCATCGACAACATCCTCACTCTATGAACATCCTAAGCCGCACAGCCGCCTTCCTGACGCTCGCCGCAGCCGCTCCCGCAGCCGTCCACGCCCAGGAGCTCAACTGCGAGGTCGAATTCAATACCGACCAGCTCACCGGCACCAACAAGTCGGTGTTCCAGACCCTGCAGGAAGCCGTCAGCGACTACATGAACACCACGACCTTCACCCCCGCCCAGTTCGCGGCCAACGAGAAGATCGACTGCCGCCTATTCTTCACCATCAAGGAGTACGACGAGGGCGAGGGCAGCATCAAGGGCGACCTGCAGGTGCAGTCGACCCGCCCCGTCTACAACAGCGCCTACACCACGACGCTCATCAACTTCAAGGACACCAAGATCGACTTCACATACCGTGAGGGCGAGCCGCTTAACTACACGGTCAATTCGATGGAAAGCCAGATCACGGCCATACTCAACTACTATGCCTTCCTGATCCTGGCCGTCGACTTCGACTCATTCGCTCCCAACGGCGGCGAGCCTTTCTGGGAGCGTCTGAAGCAGATCGTGCAGATGGCCCAGTCATCGGGCGAGGTTGGCTGGAAAGCCTTCGAGGACACCAAGAACCGCAGCGCCATCCTCACCGCCTACACCGAAGGCAAGGCCGGCGAGGCAATCCGCCGCCTGACCTACGACTACCACCGCAACGGTCTCGACCAGATGGCCCTGTCGCCCGACAAGGGCCGCGCCGCCATCACCCAGTCGCTCGACGCCATCCCGCAGATCTACGAGCTGCAGCCAATGTCGGTAGTGCTGTCGATGTTCAAGGACGCCAAGCTCGCCGAACTGGTCAACGTCTACTCCAAGGCTCCGGCCGAGGAGCGCACCAAGGTCTACAACATGCTGCAGCCGATCTATCCGGCTGAGGAAAGCCAGCTGATCCAAATCAAAAACGGTCAGGAGAAATGATCACACACCTGAGAATAACCAACTACGCCCTCATACGCGACCTGTCGCTCGATCCGGCGCCCGGCTTCAACATCATCACCGGCGAGACCGGAGCGGGCAAGTCGATAATACTCGGCGCCCTGGGGCTGCTGCGCGGCAACCGCGCCGACCTGCACGCCGTCAAGGATCCGGCCGAAAAGTCGGTGGTCGAGGCCGAGTTCAGACTCAGCGACGACACACGCGGCGTGCTGGCACCCATTTTCGCCGAAGCCGACATCGACGACGCCGGCTCCACCTGCATCATGCGCCGCGAGATACTGCCGTCGGGCCGCTCGCGTGCATTCGTCAATGATACGCCCGTCAACCTGGCCGCACTGGGCCGCATCGCCGACCGCCTCATCGACATTCACTCGCAACACAAGAATCTGTTGCTGGCCGACGCCGCCTTCCAGCTCCGGGTGCTCGACAGCCTGGCCGGCAACGCCGCCCTGCTCGACGAGTACCACCGCGCCTACGCCGACTACCGCACGGCGCTCCACCGCTTCAGCGACACACGCGCCGCCATCGAGCGAACACGCGCCGACGCCGACTACATCCGCTACCAGCTCGACGAGATCAACAGCCTCAACCCCCTGGCCGGCGAGGACCTCGAGCTGCTGCGCCGGCGCGACTCGCTGGCATCGACCGAAGCCGTGGCCACAGCCCTTGCCGAAGCCGGCGAATGCCTCAGCTGGGGCGAACCGGCAGCCGCCGCCCTGCTCGACCGAGCCCTGACAGCCCTGCAGTCGATAGCACACACCTCCGACGAACTCGCCTCGCTGACCGAGCGTCTCGAGAACGCCCGCGCCGAAGTCGACGACATAGCCGCCGCTGTCAGCGGCATCGCATCGGCCGTCGGCGACAGTCCGGCCATGCTCGAAGAGGTCGACCGCCGCCTCGACCGCCTGTCGGCCATGATGGCACGCCACAAGGCCGCCTCGGCCGACAAACTCATTGAGGTCCGCAACTCGCTCGCCAGGCGCATCAACGCCCTGGCCGACGCCGACTCCATCCTCGGCGACCTCGAGAAGGAGGCGCGTCGCCTGAAAAAACAGGCTCTCGGCCTCGCCGCCACCCTCTCCGGACGACGCCGCGACGCCGCCGCGCTCCTGTCGCGCGAACTGCGCGCCAAGGCCGCGCCGCTGGGTCTCGACAACCTTGCCGTCGAGGTCAGCGTAGTCACCGGCAAGCTCAACGCCGACGGCACCGACACCGTCGACTTCCTCTTTGCCTTCAACAAGAACCAGCAGCCGCAGTCGATCGGCTCTACGGCATCAGGCGGCGAGATCTCGCGCGTGATGCTGGCCCTGAAGTCGATTCTTGCCGGGAAAGTCAACCTGCCGACTATCATCTTCGACGAGATCGACACCGGCGTGTCGGGCGACGTGGCCTCGCGCATGGGCGCCATGATGGCCGACATTGCCCGCGACATGCAGGTCATCACCATCACACACCTGCCGGCAGTGGCAGTCAAGGGCTCGCGCCACTTCAAGGTATACAAGCGCGACTCCGAACTCACCACCGAAACATTCATAACCGAGCTCGACGCCGAAAGCCGCCGCCACGAGATCGCCGCAATGCTCGGCGCCGGGGCCGACGACCCCGCTGCCCTGGCCGCCGCCGACTCGATGCTCGAAAACAAGACCCGATAATGGAACGAGAAGACTATATCTACGGCCTGCGTGCCATCATTGAGGCCATCCGTGAGGGACGGCCCATCGACAAACTGTTTATCAAGAAAGATCTTGGCGGCGAGCTGGCCTCCGAACTGTTCGCGCTGATGAAGGAGCGCCGCATCGTGGCGCAGCGCGTGCCCGTGGAGCGGCTCAACCGCATATGCCGCAAGAACCACCAGGGCGCCATAGCCATGCTGTCGGCCGTCACCTACCACAATCTGGGAAATCTCGTCAGCCAGCTGTTCGAAGACGGCGTGCTGCCTTTCGTGGTCGTGCTCGACGGCATCACCGACGTGCGCAACTTCGGAGCCATAGCCCGCACCGCAGAGTGCTGCGGCGTCGACGCGCTGGTCATAGGCGAGCGCGGATCGGTATCGGTCGGCGCCGACGCCATCAAGACCTCGGCCGGAGCGCTCCACTCGCTGCCCGTCTGCCGCGAGCGCTCCATCGCATCAGCCGTCCGCTACCTGCGCGAAAGCGGCTTCAAGGTAGTGGCCGTGTCTGAAAAAGCCGACGTCAACTACACCCTGGCCGACTACACGGGCCCGACAGCCCTGGTGATGGGCGCCGAGGACAAGGGCATATCGCCCGACGTGATGGAGCTGTGCGACGAGCGCGTCTCGATCCCCATGTTCGGCCATATAGGCTCGCTGAACGTCAGCGTGGCTGCCGGCGTGATGATGTACGAAGTCGTGCGCCAGCGTCTCAACGCCGACCTCGAAGTAATCTGACACTCGCCGTCAGTATTCGACTTTGGCCGGATTGTCGGACCAGGCTTTGAACGCCTTGAGGGCCTGGGCGCGCATGAAGTGGTCGCAGCGTATCGACCGCTGCTCGCGGGCGAGTTCGAGCTGGTCGTAAATGAACGAATCGTCGAAATCGATGGCTTTGGCATCGGCTTTGGTATTGCCGAAACATATACGGTCGACACCGGCCCAGTAAAGGGCGCTGAGACACATCGGGCACGGTTCGCACGACGAATATACCGTACAGCCGCGCAGCTTGAAATCGTGCTCCGCGGCGCAGGCGGCGCGGATCGCCGACACCTCGGCGTGGGCCGTCGGGTCGCAGTTGGCCGTCACGCGGTTCACTCCGGTGGCTATGACGTGCCCGTCGCGCACGACGACTGCGCCGAACGGCCCTCCGCCTTCGGCCACATTCTTCACCGACAGGTCGATGGCCATCTGCATGAAGCGGGCGTCGTCCGGAGTGTAATCTGTAAATTCTTTTTCTGTGTCAGGGCCGAAAACAGCCATTATTTTTTCGTCGGTCATTTTGTTTCGTGTTAGCGGATGAATTATGTCAGGCAGTAATTATATAAAATAAAAACGTCCGGAAGTTAAACGCCTCCGGACCGCAAATGGTTGATATTGCCGGGAGCCGGCGGAGGCATGGTCACGTATCGCAGGTAGTGAGCGCGAAATGCCGTCTGGCGCTGCATTCGCTCAGAGTGCGGTCGATGACTATGTGCCGGTTGGCCATGGCGGCTATGGTGGTCATCTCGTGCGACACCAGGATAATCGTGGCCTGCGGCGCTATCGAAGCTATCAGCCGGTAGATGTGCGACTCGAAATGCTTGTCGATATAGCTCAGGGGCTCATCGAGCACCAGCAGACTCGGCGACGACACTATGGCGCGCCCGAGTAGCGCCCTTTGCAGCTGGCCCCCTGAAAGGCGTCCGATGGGACGGTCGGCGAGCGATGTCATCTCGACGCGTGCGAGGGCCTCGTCGACGAGACTGTCTGCCGCCCCGGATTTCCCCATTCCCAGCAGCCCCGAAGCTATGACCTCACGGACGGAGATCGGAAACTGCGAGTCGATGCTGTTCTTCTGCGGCAGATAGCCTACCGACGGGCGTCCCGAAGGGAAATGCACATGGCCGGATGTAGGTTTCAGCAGCCCGAGGATGATGCGCAGCATGGTGGTCTTGCCGCCGCCGTTAGGGCCCGTCACGGCCACAAAATCTCCGCGGTTGATGCGGAAGTCGACGTGCTCGAGCACCGTGCGGTTCTCGCGGCGCATGCCTATGTCGCACAGCTCTATAAGCGGCCGGTCAGTGACATTGAGATGCACCTCGACCGGCTCGGGATGGTGGCAGCAGGTCCCGAAGTGACTCTCAATCTCGTGTAAGTTCATCTACGACCTTGTTAAGCTGGTCTTCCCAATCGTAGCGGGCCGCGTCTACCTCGACAAGACGGGCACCGGTGCCCTTGATGACGGCCTCGGCCTGGCCCGGATTGCAGTAGCCGTGACTGAAGAATACCCGTACGCCGTGCTCGCGGGCCTCATCGATGACATTGCGCAGAGTCTGGAGCGACACCTCCTTGTTGGCGGCCGAGACGGAAATCTGCTCGAAGCCGTAGTCGCGGGCGAAATAGCTCAGAGTCGGATGCCATACGAGAAAAGCGCTGTCCTTCGCCGCGGCGAGGCGCTCGGTGAATGCGCGGTCCAGCGAATCGAGATGGCGGTCCAGCGCCATGAAGCGGCGGTCGTACTCATCGGCGTGTTCGGGATCCGTGAGCAGCATCTGGTTGTACATGACGCGGCTGATCTTGCGCATGTTCTTCACCGAAGCCCAGTAGTGAGGATCGGCGAAATCGTCGGGCCGCACATTGTCGCCGACAAAATTGCTGTGGCCATGGCCGTGCGTGCCGTATATCGGATCGATGCCTGCGGAGGTATCCACTACCTTCACGTCGGGGCTGAGGCTGCGCACGACGGTGTTCTCGAACGGCAGATTGCCTATCGTGAAGTACACCGCGCTGTTGTCGACGTCGCGGCGGCTGGTCAGCGTCGGATCGAACGTCTCCGGATTGCCCCCCTGCGGCAGCACGCAGACCACCCGGAAGCGGTCGCCCACCAGTTGTTCGAGAATATATCGTTGGGGCTCGAGACTCACAGCGATCACAGGGCGGCTGTCGGCCTTTTTGCCGCAGGCGACAGCCACGAATGCCAGGGCCGCGAACACAGCGGGCAGCAGCCTCGGCAACGCCATTTTGCTTACTTTCTCCATGATTCAGTCATTGACAGTTAGGTCGCGACAAAGTTACAAAACATTTTCAATACGGCCACAAAATAAGCACAGATTTTTTTCGTAACCTCCGCCGGTTTAACACATATTTTTAAGGAATGTGAAGAATATGCGGCAGAGAGGCCCGGGCTGAACCAACCGGGACCCGGACTTGTTAAAATATCTATACAACCATGATCAGATGAAAAGACTCATACTACTTATCGCAACAGCCGCGGCGGCGCTCATGCCTGCAGCCGCACAGGTGGTGACGACGTCACCCGCCATAGTGCAGACCGACAGCCGCAACATAGTGATCACCTTCCATGCCGACCGGGGCAACAGGGGCCTGGCCGGAATCGGCAGCAACCAGAAAATCTACGCACACACGGGCGTGATCACCAACGAATCCACTTCGCCGTCCGACTGGCAGTACGCGCCTGCATGGGGCGACAATTCGGCCAAATATCAGATGACTTATGCCGGCCCCGACACATGGACCCTGACCATACCCGACATCAACACCTTCTATGGCATCACCAAGCCCGGCGTGACGGTCGAGAAGCTGGCATTTGTATTCCGCAACGCCGACTCTTCGCGCGAAGGCAAGGGCGAGGGTGGCACCGACATATTCGTCGACGTGCTCCCGGCCGGTTTCCAGCTTGTACTGACATCCACCCTCAGCGGCCCCGTCGTCACCGACAGCGCGCCGGTTACATTCACGGCCTACACCACATCGCCGGCCGACATCTCGATCTACTACAACTCGACCGACAATACCATAGCCTCGGCGTCGGGCGTCACGACGCTTACCGGCACCGCCGAGTTCACCGCCACAGGCGACTACACCGTCTACGCCACCGCCCGCACCGCAGCCGGGAGCGTGACAAAGTCCGTCAGCCTTGTGCGCACGGGCCAGTCGGCCGAAGCGCCCTACCCCGGGGGCTCGCCGCGCATGGGCGCCGTGGCCATGCCCGACGGCTCAGTCACGTTCTGCCTCGCCGCGCCCGGCAAATCTAATGTGATGCTCGTCGGATCATGGGACGGATACAAGGTATCGGCAGCGTCGGTGATGAGCAAGACCACCGTCGGCGGCATTCCCTATTTCTGGACTACGGTCAAGGGCATAAGCGACGGACGCGACTACATCTACTACTTCCTTGTCGACGGCAACACGCCGGTCGGCGATCCGTACGCCCGGCTTGTGCTCGATCCGTGGAACGACCGATACATAAGCTCCGACGTGTTCCCCGACATGCCCCTCTACCCCTCGGACGCGGTTCAGAACACGCCGGTGGCTGTATTTAATTCCTCAATGGACGACTACGCCTGGCGCGTGACATCGTTCAAGGGCGTCGCCCAATCGGACCTGATAATATACGAACTGCTCATCCGCGACTTCACCGGCACCGAAGGTCAGTCGCGCGGCGAAGGTACCGTACAGGGCGTCATCGGCAAGCTCGACTATCTCGAGGAGCTGGGCGTCAACGCGATAGAACTGCTTCCGATCATGGAGTTCAACGGCAACAACTCATGGGGGTACAACACCAACTTCTACTTCGCTCCCGACAAGGCCTACGGCACCCCCGACGACTACCGGCTGCTCATCGACGAAGCCCATCGCCGCGGCATGGCCGTTATACTCGACATCGTCTTCAACCAGAGCGACGGGCTGCATCCCTGGTACATGATGTACCCGATCGCCTCGAATCCCTTCTACAACGGCTCAGCCCCCCACGCCTACAGCGTGCTCAACGACTGGAATCAGGACTATCCCCTTGTACAGCAGCAGTGGAAGGACGCCCTGAAATACTGGATGACGGCCTACAAGGTCGACGGATTCAGATTCGACCTCGTCAAGGGCCTGGGCAACAATGACTCGTACGGCAACACCTACAATCCGGCGACTAACATGTGGGGCACGCCTTCCGACGCCAACACCAACCGCTTCAACGCTACCCGCGTCGCCCGCATGAAGGAACTGCACGCCGCCATGAAGGAAGTCAACCCCGACGCCTACTTCATCAACGAAAACCTGGCCGGAGCGCAGGAGGAGAACGACATGGCCGCCGACGGCGAAATCAACTGGGCCAACATCAACACCGAATCGCGCCAGTTCGCCATGGGCTACAGCAGCAATTCGTCGCTCAACCGATTCTACGCGCCGCTCGACTCGCGCACCTGGGGGTCGACCGTCAGCTACGCTGAAAGCCACGACGAAGAGCGAATGGCCTACTCGCAGCTGCGCAACGGCGCCACCGGCATCCGCGGCAACATTCCCAACTCGATGCGGCGCCTCGGATCCGTGGCCGCCCAGATGCTGATGACGCCCGGCGCGCACATGATATGGCAGTTCCAGGAGTTCGGCGCCGACCAGACTACCAAGAACGGCTCCGGCAACGACACGTCGCCGAAGAAGGTCGTATGGTCGTACCTCAACAACGCCAACCGCGCCGGCCTCAGGCAGAACTATCTCGAGCTGTGCCACATCCGCTCGATGAACGCCGACATGTTCACCAGCGACGTGACCACGACCGTAAGCTGCGACTCATGGAACGGCCGTTCGATAGCCCTCGTCAAGGGCTCAAAAGCCATCTACATGGTCGTAAATCCGTCCACCACGGCCCAGGCGCGCGTCTCGGCCCCGGTCAATCTCTCTTCAAACAAATATAAACTGCTCTCGTGCAGCTACAACACCACGCCCCAGCCCACCTCGACGGGCGTGATACTGCCCGCAGGCGCTTACGCCGTCTACGGCACGCTCGACTGCGCCGGCACCGGCGACGACATCATGGCCGACTCCGGCAGCTCCATCCGCATCTACGGCGACTACGGCCGCATCGTGGTCGAAGGCGACGCCGTCGACGTCAGAGCCTACACGCTGACCGGCCGCCGGGTTCCGCTCAGCGGACTCGATCCGGGCGTATACATCGTCCGGGCCGACAACTCTATTGCAAAGGTGACGGTTAGGTGAGACCCGCCGCCTGCAAGAAACCCCGCGACAAACGGCCTCGGCCGCCCGTCGCGGGGTTTTACTGTCAACTGGCTCGGTTCAGCGGACGATTACCTTGCCGGCTGCCGCGCCGATACGGACCACATAGAATCCGGGAGCGACACTGACGGTAGCCGAACCGGTGAACGATGCGAGCACGCGGCCCGCTGCATCAGCCACGACTACCGGAGCACTTTCATCGGCAGCGTCGATGGCGATGGCGCCGTCGAGGGCGCGCACGCTGTTGCCTGCGGCCACGGCATCGGTCACCGACGAGCTGAGTTTCACCTCCATCAGATCCGACACGTCGGATTTCACGCCGGCGGCGTTCACGGCCGTCACGGTGTAGCTCATGCGCGTGACGCCCTGCGGAGCGGCTACGGCGTACGATGTGACATTGCCGACGTTGCGGGCTGTGAAGTCGGGCATGGCGACCTCGCGCTCCCCGCCTACACATACCTTTATGTCGTCGACTGCCAGATTGCCTGCGCCGAGCTTGTAGAAGACGAGCTTCACCGCATGGACGCCTTCGGGAATATCGCTTACCTCGATGAGCTCGCCGCCCTGCTGGTACGAGATTTCCTCATGCTTCAGCAGCAGGATCCAGTCATCGTCGGTCACGGGCTGCCCGGGCTTGGCCGTGAGGCCCTGCACCTCAAGATAGTTGATCTTCGAATTGCCGGCATTGCGTACCCAGGCCTCGAACGAGATGACATTATCCTCGTATACAGGAGTCTGGATATACTGGCCGAGCTTGGCGAGCTTCAGCGAAGGCCTGCCCGACTCCGGGCCTACATAGTTGGCCGACGTATAGTAGTCGGACGAGTTGCCCGACCATCCGGCGTTGATCTTGAAACTGTTGTCGGATCCGAAATCGGCCATCGAAGTGGCAGGTTCGATATCGGTGAACGCGCTGACATCGAGAAGATAGCTTTCAGCACCTTCCACGGCGTCCCAGTTGGCCACAAAGCCCGTAGCGGTAAGGGCGGTGGCGGGTTTCACTACCGGCACAAGAAGGTCGAAGGTGGCTTCGCCGGTCACTACCTCGAGTTCGTCGCTCAGCTCCGAACTGTGCTTGCCGCGCACAGCCACGGCGGTGGCATAGTAGCGCGTGAGAGGACTGATACGTGTAACTTCAAGCGAATTTTCACTGACTGTCAGGTCGGTATATCCGTTCAGAGGCTCGATATTGCCGCCCTCGTCCTTCGTATATACGTTGACCGTGTACGACAGAGCCTTGTCGACGGCCGGCCACGACAGAGTGAAGCCGTTGCCGCGGACCGCGGAGGCCGACAGCTGCGGTACGGCCAGTTCGGCATAGCCGTCGCGGACGTCAAAGGTGATCACACCGCCCTGCTCCGTGATGTTGTACAGAGGCACGCCGAGGGCCTTGCCGCTCCAGGTGCGCATCGAAGGGGTCGTGTCATCGGTGAACGAGGTCACACGCGATGTGCCGGGGAAAGGATACGACTGCATGGTCTCCCAGTCGGAATTGTCGGCCAGACCGCTGGCCTCCACTATATCGACGTTCTGCTCCTCGCCGTTGTTGGGGCCGTTGCTGCTCCAGGCGCTCGGCCTGTAGCGCACGTGCCATACAAGCATGCCGTGGCCGGGCACGTACGTGTCCCATCCCACCTGCTGGCGGTTCTCGAACATGTAGAATTCATTGGGATCGTCGGTCAGCACGATGGCCACATCGTTCGAGTCGTGAAGATTGCGGAGCTCTATGCTGTCGTCGTCCTTGAGCACGACCGGATCGATCCAGCCCATGGCGTTGCGCTCGAAAGCCGAGTATATCGGCGGTGTGCGGCCGTCGTTGTTGTACGGCCCGTAGTCGAGCACCGACCATGATCCGGGCGTGATATTGTTGATCGGCGAATAATAGTCGCCGCCCGTATAGTAAAGGTCGGGCAGCCCCATCACATGGCTGAATTCGTGGCAGAATGTGCCCACGCCGTCGACGCTGACCTCGCCCCATTCGTTGCAGCAGCCGTAGTCGTTGACCCGCTTGCCGTCGAATACCGGCATCGAGTTATAGGCATACTGCATCTCCCAGCGGTGGGGCCATATAGTGTTTTCGTCGCCGTACGAAGCCTCGCCCTGACCGGCATAGATGATATACACGTTGTCGACCCGGCCGTCGTTGTTGAGGTCGTAGTCGGCGAAGTTGATCTCGTCGTCGAGCAGACGGCAGGCGTCATACACCATCTCGCCCGCACGCTTGTCGTTGCCGAACACATCGTTGCCGCCGTAGTACTCGCACCTGTTGGGAAGAGTCACCGGGCCGTAGAGGTCGAAAGTCGGAGTAAACTGCCCCATCGACGACTTCACGAAGTAGTCGCGGACCGAGCCCGTGGCCTTGTCGGCCGAGAAGCCTTCCTTATTGAGGAAGTCGGTGAAATAGTTGTGCGCGTCGGGCACTTTGAACTTGATGTCGGAGAACTGCACCAGGATCACCAGTGCGTGGACATCGCCGCTGTGGGGAAACAGTGCGTCGTAGAGGCCGATACCCGACGACTGGTTGGAACGCATCGGCGCGGGCCGCGCGAACATGCGCCGGGCCACCGCCTCGGTGTCGATCGAACCGACAAACTGACGTTCGGCTGCCGTTCGCAGCTCGGGATTGGACGCCTGGAACCGGCTGGCCCCGACCGTGCCGTCGGCGTTCAGCTTCGCATAGCAGTAACGCCCCTCGGCGTCGGCGATCACGGGCACGCGGTCGGTGGTCAGGTAGATGTGTGCGCGCTCGTCGCCGAGGCGGGTCAGTTCGACCACTGACCCGTCGGGCTGCGCAATCCTGTGAATTACATCGCGCTTGGCAGGGACGGCCATCGCGGCTCCGGCTGCCATAGCCACCGTCAGAGCGGCGGCCATCAATCTTAGATTCATATATCGCAATTGGTTTATTATTCTTATTGACAGACCGCAAAATTAGAAAATTGCGCGCTCATTTCCAAACATTGCCGACAAAAAGCCAATTTTTGCCGACAATGTATAGGAAAAATGCGTTTGCGGTTACTTCTTGAGCAGGTCGGATGCCGGGGCGTAGTCCATGCGGATAACCTTCACCGGCCGCTGCGTGGCGTCGATAACAGGCGCATAGTCGGCCTCGGTGTATAGGCCTGCGGCTACTACCGCCTCCATCGGATTGACGTAGTAGACCGTGGCGACGCCTGCGTCGCGGAGCGCGTCGAGAGCTGCTGTCGTAGGCTGGTTGACGGTGTATACAGCCGCCGCGGGCAGCGACGTGCGCCGCGAGCGAGCCAGGGCGTCCTGCTCGGCAGTCTGGGCGCCGACAGCCATGCCCGACGACTTCCAGGCGCCGTTGAGCACGATCACAGCCCCGCAGGGCTTGTAACCCTGCGCCACTGCGGTGTTGGCCACCGTCACGGCCATATCCATGAACACTTCGTCGGTAGGCTGGGCCTTGTCGACGGGCGAGAGACGCACCTGAGCCGAGGCGACGAACGCCATCAGCGCGGCCAGAGCGAGGAGAACTGTCTTTTTCATTTCTTCTTGATTACGACGCGGTCGATGAGCGCGTGGTTGGTTTTCAGATTCATGTTTTCGTCCTGAGGCATGAATACTATGCCCAGGCGGTGCTTGCCTGCCGTGAGGTCGGCATTTATGGTGTTCGACAGGCCCCAGTCGTCCCAGTTCGCGACGCCGCGGTGCGGCATCACCAGCGTGCCGGCCTCAGCGCCGTCGACCGTGAGGGTGCGCACGGCGCACTTGTTCTCGGTGTTGACCGGGCCGTTGCCGTTGGCATATACGACCGAAATGGCATAAGTGCCGTCCTCGGGAACGTCGAATTCGAGCTCTACCGGTGCGGCCGCATGGTCTACCTCATAGAACCCTGCGCCCGTATATCCGCTGACCGGTTGCTCGGCCGGATAACTGATCTCGGGCGAGAGCATCGTCACCGACTCCACCGGCATCTGGAGCACCGTGGTCGGGAAATTGTCAATAGGTTCGGATGCGAACGACTCTACCCCGTCGGCGCTGACGCCTATCACCTGATACTGGCCCGGAACGGTGGCGGCAAAGGTGGTGGTGCGCACGGTGTCGACGGGCTGCCCGTCGCGAAGCACCACGTAGCGGGCGATGTACTCGATCGGCTGCCACGACAGCAGGTTGTCGACCGGTACTCCCGGGCCGTCGAGCGACGGTTCGTGAGTCAGACGCGTGAGCGGTGTCAGCGGAGCCTTCACGTTGGGCGTGCGGTTGACCTTCGTCGGGGCGATGGGCTCGTCGGCCATGGTTATTACTATGGTATTGTGGCCCTTGATGTCGGCGGGAATGAACGGCTTTTGCTCGCGGCCGTTGAGCGTGAATGACTTGATGCGGTCGCCGTAGCCGCGTACGGTGATGTCGAGCACGGCGTCGCGGTAGCGGAAGCCCCGCAGGGTGCGGTCCGCTGCCAGGGCCTCCGGCACGAACGGGCTGAATGCCAGGCCGTCCTTGCGGAAGTCGATGCCGAAAAGTATGCGGTGGGTCAGAGCCAGGTTGCCGGCCAGGCACCAGAGCATGTTCGACGAGTTGAGCTCGGTGGCTATGTCGCCGTTGTCGAGCACGAAATTTTCCTTGTTGGTCGTGAACAGAGCCGCCGGACGGAAGACCGACCCGATTGCTTCGAGCGTGCCCTGCTCGTTGCCTGCGGCGGCGTTGGCCATAGCCCAGTACGATGCCACCCACGGCCACAGCGCATTGTTGTGGTAAGGCGGCATGTCGGCTATCTGCGGGAAGAAAATGGCCGCGCCGAAGGGTGTCGTGGGATTGTTCTCGGTGATGGCGGCGGCGCGTTCGGCCGGAGCGATGCCGTAGAGTATCGCCAGCGACTCGCCCAGGGTCTCGGCGCGCGGATTCACGATCGGATACCCGCGCCCGTAGTTGTACATGGCGTAGTAGCCCTTGTCGTCGAGCCACAGGTTGTCGTTGATCGCCTTGGCCAGATCGTCGGCCATGGTCTTGTAGCGCTTCGCATCGTCGGTGTAGCCGAGGTCGGAGGCTATCTCGGCCAGGATCTGCAGTGTGCGGGCATGCACCGCCGAGGTGCTCAGCGCCTCCGAATCGTAGATGTCGGCGGTCTGCATCCAGCGAGGATAGCTCTGCTCGCGCCAGTCGATGAACGATGTCTCGCCCTTGACCAGACCCGACTCGGTGCGGTGCGTCACCTTCAGGTCATCCTCCATCGAGTCGCGGATGATGGGATATATGTATTCGAGCCAGTCGCGGTCGCCGGTCACCTTATACAGCTCATAGGCGGCCACGGCCCAGATCATGCGGTCGGAGCTTACGGGCCACGCGCCGCCGCTGCCCGTGTCCTGAACGATGCGGCCGGTGGGCGTCACCTTGCGCCGCAGCGATATTTCGGATGCCTCGGGCTGCATGTAGGCCATCGAGAGCAGTATCGAGTAGCTGACGTCGCGGGTCCACACTCCGGCCCACTCCTTGCCCGTGCGCAGCGTGGTGTCGGGCTCCACGGCGTTGAGCATCTCCTCGAGGCCGAGGTTGTAGACCGCCGTGTGCAGCTTGTTGGGCGTCTCGAGGCGGGGATAGCCGCTCACATCGCGGGTCAGCTTCCAGGTCTTGTTGACGGGCATGCGGTAGCCGGGCTGGGCCGAATAGGTCGAAATGAGGCTGACGCCGTCGGGCGAGAATGCCATGTACTCGCCCTGGGTGATGGTGTCGCCGTGCCACCGGTAGGCTTCGGTCGCGACAATGTCGGCGCTCATGGCGGTCGTCCCGATTGCCATGACAAGGCCGAATGTTGTGATTTTCAAGTATTTCATTATTTAAGTATGATTAATCGTTCAGTTTCAGTCTAAGATAGCGGCGCGTGTCGGGACCGACGGCGAAGTGGCGCGAGGCGCGGTGGCCGACAACCCACATCAGCGTGTCGTCGCGCCAGAGCAGCCACGTGGAATCCTTGTCGGCGGCGGTCAGCCGGCCCTGGGCGAATATGTCGCTCACAAGCTTCGAACCCGACATGCCGTAGGGTTCCAGACGGTCGCCGCGGCGCCAGGGACGCAGCTGCCAGCGCGGCGCTCCCTCGAGCGCGCTCTCATCTATATATATGACTCGCGGATCGCCCTCGGGTTTAAATTCGGCCACTCCGTGGCGCGTAATTTCGATACGCACGGGCTCGCATATGTCGTGAAGCAGCGACACGTCGAAGCATCCCGCAGCCGGAGCTCCTGCCGCGCGGGCGCCCCGCAGGCAGCCGTGGTCGACGCTGCGCACGGCCGCGCCGGCGTAGAACGAGCCTCCCGACCGCACCGCGGCGGCCAGCATATCATCGGTCTGGCGGCGGGTGAAGCCCTCGCCGCGAAGCATCTCGAAGAGCAGCAGCGGCCCGTCGGGATCGAGCGCCAGAGCTTTCAGGTCGATGTCGCCAGTGTCGGCGTCGGTGTAGCCGGCGCCGCGGCGCCGCACGGCCCGGTCGTAGAACGCCCGGTTCTCGCCGAGCATAGCCATGGTGCGGAGCACCGAGTCGGCGCCGCCGGCCTTCAGCTCGTCGAGCAGCGGCAGCAGGTGGTGGCGCAGGCGGTTGCGCAGAAAGTCGTCGGTGGCGTTGGTACTGTCGTCGACCCACGTCAGGCCGCGGCGCCGCAAGTAAGCCTCGATGTCGCCGCGGCTTGCCTCGAGCAGCGGACGCACTACCATGCCCTGCTGCGGGCGGATGCCCGCCAGGCCGCCTATACCGGTGCCGCGCAGCAGGTTGATGAAGAACGTCTCGAGCACGTCCTCGCGGTGATGACCCACGGCCACGGCGCGGGCTCCCTGGCGGTCGATCAGATCGGCAAACCAGGCGTAGCGCAGTTCGCGGCAGGCCATCTCGACCGACTCGCCCGTGGCGCGTCGGCGCGCCTCCACATCGAAGTCCTTCACGCACAGATCCACGCCGAGCAGGCCGCTCACGGCCTCGGCATGACGCCGGTCGCGCATCGATTCATCGCCGCGAAGATGGAAGTTGCAGTGGGCGGCCACGCAGTCGTAGCCGAGGGCCGTCAGCACGGCCAGCAGCGCCACCGAATCGGCGCCGCCGCTGAGCGCCACCACCAGCCGCGCCGGGGCCGGCGGCAGCCTGTGCAGCTCGATGTATCTGCCTGTCTGTTGCTCGAATATATCCACTTTGCAAAGTTACGCCATTTTTCCCGATCTTCCAACTTTCCGCACCTTCCGTTTCCCATTGAATATCCTCAAAATGAACTTCATCGAAAATTTCAAATACTTCATCTAAAATTTAGGCATAGCGTGCCTTACAATACGCAAATATTCAGTAAATTTGCATTCCACATTAATATTAAAGCTTATGGCACAACACGCGTCAGCCGACTATTCCACAGCCGTTCGCACCATCAAGGACGCAATTTTGCGCTCTCAATATCAAGCGGCAAAATTGGTAAACCGAGAAATGCTTTCGCTCTATTACGGCATAGGGCAGTATATTTCCGCTAACTCCCGCGAGGGCTTTTGGGGTACAGGCGCCATCAGCAATATATCGGCGCAACTGCGTAAGGAATTACCCGGTTTAAAAGGTTTCTCCGAAACCAACCTTAAGAATATGAGGATGTTCTTCGAAGAATGGGAGCCAACATTGCGGAATTCCTTAGAACTGTCAGCAAAATCGTCAGTCGCGACTGACGAAATTGCGACAAATATGCTCATACCGACTAAATCGCCAGTCACAACTGACGATTTAGAAGTATTCCTAAGTCTTGATTTCACCCATCATATCGTGATTCTTAACGGTGAAAAAGATCCGCATAAACGTTTGAAATATATTCGCCTCACTTTAGAGAACCGTTGGAGCACGAAGTTTTTACAACAACAAATAAAAGACAATGCCGCAGAGCACTATGGAATAATGCCTTCGAATTTCGGCCTGACAATACATGATTCCAAAGATGCCGTCAAAGCTCTCAATATGTTCAAGGATGAATATCTTCTCGATTTCATCAATACCGAAGAAATTGGTATCCGTGACATAGAAGATATCGACGAGCGTGTCGTTGAAAAAGAAATAATCCACAACATCAAGAAATTCATCATGACTTTCGGACACGATTTTGCTTTCGTCGGAAATCAATACCGTCTCGAAGCCTTCTCGCGCGAATTTTTCCCCGATCTTCTATTCTTTAACAGGGAATTAAACTGCCTTGTTGTCGTAGAATTGAAAACGGGTGACTTCAAGAGTGGATATCTGGCACAACTCATGACATATCTTCGGATTCTTGACGACAAGGTAAAGAAAGCACATGAAAATCCGTCAATCGGAATTGTTCTTTGCAAGAACGCCGACAGAGATTTTGTGGAGTATGTGATTCAGGATTATGCCAAACCGATGGGCGTTGCCACATACCGCTTTAACGAAGAAATGCCGGAAAAACTCCGCGACGCCCTGCCTGATATCGAAGATCTGAAAAAACTATTGTAATTCTGTATTTCCCGATATCAAATTCTATTTCCCATCCTTGCTTCTGATTCGAGGCAATTGTTGCGGCGAATGCAAATTTTTGTTATCTTTGCGTCGGAATGGAAAGGAAACGTCTCACACTGATCATCAACCCGATTTCAGGCACCCTGTCGAAGAAGGGCGTCGCGCGCTGGGTGCCCGAGCACCTGCGCCGAATGGGCTTCGACGTCGACGTGGAGTTCACCCGCGGCCCCGGCGACGCCACGCGCATAGCCCGCGAGGCTGCTGACGCCGGCGCGTTCGGAGTACTGGCCTGCGGAGGCGACGGCACCGTCAACGAGGTCGCAACCGGCCTGATCGGCACCGACACCGCCCTGGGCATCCTCCCGGCCGGGTCGGGCAACGGACTGGCGCGCCACATCGGCATACCCATCGACATCCGCCGCTCGCTCAGAATCATCGGCGAGAGCCACATCGAGGCCTGCGACTACGGCACGGTCAACGGCCGCCCGTTCTTCTGCACCTTCGGCGTCGGATTCGACGCAGCCGTCAGCCACCGCTTCTCGCTCAAGCACCGCCGCGGACTGATGACCTACATCTCGAGCGCCATCGACGAGTTCATCCAGTACCACCCGCAGGCCTACCGCATCATCGTCGACGGCACCGTCATGACCGAGCGCGCTTTCCTCGTTGTGATCTGCAACGCCTCGCAGTACGGCAACAACGCCTTCATAGCCCCCGCCGCCTCGATCCGCGACGGGATGCTCGACGTCACCATCGTGCACGAGGGCAACTTCGTCACCCACGCCCTGTCGGGCCTGGAGATGATGACCGGAGTCATAGGCAACCACGGCAAGATACGCACTTTCCGCACCAATCACCTGCGCATCGAGCGCGACGACGCCACCGTCACGCACATCGACGGCGATCCCGCCGAGCTCCCGCGCAATCTCGACATCGAATGCCATCCGCACGCGCTGAAGGTGTTCATCTCCACGCGCAAGCCACGATTCCGCCCCCTGATCTCGCCCCTCGTGCTGCTGGTCAAGGACTGGTGGATTGCCCTGGAACGCATTTTCCACAAACACTAAAAAAAGTTATAAAATCGGCGATTGTGGAAAAATTTCCGTATATTTGCAGTGTTATAAGAACATCCGACCATATAACATAAAACCTAAAATATCACAGACATGTCAAAAGTAACAGTTATCGGCGCCGGCAATGTAGGCGCAACCTGTGCAAACGTCCTGGTAACCAAACAGGTTGCCGATGAAGTAGTACTCCTCGACATCAAGGAGGGCGTATCCGAAGGCAAGGCCATGGACATCATGCAGACTGCCAACATCCTCGATCTCAACACCCGCCTCGTGGGCGTAACCAACGACTACGCCATGACCGAAGGCAGCGACGTCGTGGTCATCACCTCGGGCATTCCCCGCAAACCAGGCATGACCCGCGAGGAGCTCATCGGCGTCAACGCCGGCATCGTCAAGTCGGTTACTGACAACGTGCTGAAGCATTCACCCAACGCCATCATCATCTGCGTGTCGAACCCCATGGACACCATGACCTACCTCATCCACAAGATGTCGGGACTGCCCAAAAACCACATCATCGGCATGGGCGGCGCTCTCGACAGCGCCCGCTTCAAGTACTTCTTGAGCATCGCCCTGGGCGCCAACGCCAAGGAAGTCGAAGGCATCGTCATCGGCGGCCACGGCGACACCACCATGATCCCGCTCACCCGCTTCGCCGCCTACCGCGGCATCCCCGCCTCGACCCTCCTGCCCAAGGAGCAGCTCGAGAAGGTAGCAGCTGACACCATGGTCGGCGGAGCCACCCTCACCAAGCTCCTCGGCACATCGGCATGGTACGCTCCCGGCGCTGCTGCCGCACAGGTTGTCGAAGCTGTACTCCACGACCAGAAGAAGCTCATCTCGTGCTCGGCCCTCCTCGACGGCGAATACGGCGAAAAGGACCTCTGCATCGGCGTTCCCTGTATCCTCGGCCGCAACGGCATCGAGAAGATCGTCGAATTCGACCTCAACCACGAAGAGAAAGAACTCTTCCACAAGAGCGCCGAAGCCGTTCACAAGACCAACTCGGCCCTCCCCGCCTGAAGTTAATGCCCAATCCACCGGCATCGCCCGCGGCATCTGCGCCGCGGGCGCCGGATACTTTTAAACCTTGCCGGCTTTCCGTAGTCTAACCAAGGTATGACAAACCTCTCCCAACCTCAATAAATATGAAGAAAATCATCCTGACATTCGCCGCTGCCGTCGTACTCGCATTGGGAGCCTGCGCCGGTTCGGCTGTCGACAGCAACAACTCCGCCCGTCCCGCTGCTCAGACCGCGGCTACAGCCGAGCGATCCGGCACGGTCATCACTCTCAAGAACGACCGCAGCTTCCGCCCCGGACAGAAAGTCAAAAGACTCACCATCCTCGACTTCAACGCCACCTGGTGCGGTCCCTGCCGCAAGCTCGCGCCCGTCTTCCACGACGCTGCCAAGCGCTACAAACAGGTCGATTTCATCTCCGTCGATGTCGACAAGATGCCCGCGACTGCCGCTGCTTTCGGCGTTCAGGCCGTCCCGACCGTCGTGTTCATCTCGCCCGACGGCACCCAGCGTGTCTACACCGGCACCAACGAACTGCTCCCCGCGTCGGCCCTTAACGCACTGATCGACGCCGCACTGAAGAAATGATCTCAGGCGAGCAGATAGCCCTCGCTGCCCGGCGCATCGGCATCGGGCAGCCCAACGACATGCAGCTCGAGGCGTGGAACGCTTCGGGCCGCCGTCTTATTATCCTTTCGCCCACCGGCTCGGGCAAGACACTCGCATTCGCCGGCGCGCTCATCCGCCGGCTCGGCCGCCCCGGCGCCGGCATCCGGGCCATCATCCTGGCCCCGTCGCGCGAGCTGACCCTCCAGATATCGGACGTTATCCGCCGCCTCGCACCGGACTATAAGGTGTCCGCCCTCTACGGTCAGCACTCGATGACCGACGAGATCAACTCGCTGTCGGTAACGCCCGACATCGTCGTCGCCACGCCGGGCCGCCTGCTCGACCACCTCAACCGCGGCACCGTCGACCCGTCGTCGGTCTCCATCCTCGCCATCGACGAGTACGACAAATGTCTCGAACTCGGCTTTCAGGGCGAGATGAGCCGCATCGTGCGCCGCCTGCCCCGCCCGGCATTTGCCGTGCTCACTTCAGCCACCCGTGCCGACGAGCTGCCCGACTTCATTGATATGACCGGCGCCACGGTCATCGACCGGCTCGGCTCCCCCGCCCGTCCGCGCCTCCACATCGCCCGCGTCGAGTCGGACTCGCGCGACAAACTCGACACACTCACCGACCTTCTCCGCTACATCGGCCCCGATCGGCGCACCATCGTCTTCGTCAACCACCGCGAGAGCGCCGAGCGCGTCGTCGACCGCCTGCGACGCGACGGCTTCCCCGCCGCCATCTACCACGGCGGCCTTGAGCAGCTCGACCGCGAGCGCGCCGTAATCACCCTAGCCAACGGCACGACACCCATCCTCGTGGCCACAGACCTTGCCGGACGCGGTCTCGACATCGAGGCTGTCGAAGCCGTCGTTCACTACCACGTGCCACCCACGGCCCAGACATGGACACACCGCAACGGCCGCACAGCCCGTGTCGACGCCCGCGGCGACGTCTACATCATCACCGCCCCGGGCGAATCGCTGCCCGACTACGTTGTCTGGGACAATGACCTGACACTGAATCATTCCGACGAGCGGCCCGCACGTCCCTCGTCCGTCACCTACTACATCAACGCCGGCCGTAAGGAGAAAATTTCGCGTGCCGACATCGCCGGATTCATGATGAAGACACTCGGCATCGAGCCGACCGATGTAGGCAAGATCGACCTGCGCGACCACGGCTCATACGTGGCAGTCAGCCGCCGTGCCATCCCCGCTGTCGAAGCCGCCGACGCTCCCAAAATCAAAGGCAAGCGCGTCCGCATCTCCCGCCTCCGCTAATTCAGACGCCTATAGGTGGCCATGCGGCCGTCGGCCGACGTGACCGTGTGGCTTTCGTCGGTAATGTCGCTGATTTTCATCGCCGGAGAATTTTTCAGGCTTTTAATAAGATCCTTACTGTAAGCTTCTTTCGACGGCTCGTCCCAAAGCCCGTCCGCATATGTGATCACCAGGCTGTCAAGGTCGTATTCCTGCTTGAGTTCGTCATCCGAAAGGGCCCATTGGCCGCAATACCGCACCGACACCGTCTCCACTCCGTCCGTATAATAGATCAGGCGCCCGCGAAATCTATGGCTGTCAGCATCGTAGCTCGTCGAATCGCACATCGACGTCTGATACTGCACCCCGTCCGACTCGACCGTTTCCATCACACTGCCCACCCAATCGCCGTCAAGCTGCTTCTCCATATCGGAATCGTAGCTTGAATATCCGTAAAAGGCCACCACGAAAATGACCGCATAAACTACTATCTCTAATTTAGAAAACTTCGGTTTCATACTGATAATGGAACTTTTCCGCAAATATCGCGATTTTTGTGGATTTTCATTCCACAAAAATCAAATTTTGCATTATTCTGCTTAAAAATCGGGGAAAAGAGAGCGGGTATTTTGCGCGGTGGAATTTATTGCCTACCTTTGTCACTTAAACCAATACTACATAATGATGAAAAAATTAATGATGCTAATATGCGCGGCGATCATCGGCATCACCGCCGCCAGCGCCCAGAATGAATGGATGGAAGGCCCGGGTAAATATGTAGCGGCCAACACCCGGACAGTCGACAACCGCACATCGGCCTGCAACCAGGGCGGCGAAGCTTTTGTAGACTTTATCGCCAAATTCCGCACCAGCGCCCAGTTCCGCAAAAGCCGTGTCAGATTCGCATCCTCCGATGAATATGCCAAGCAGTGTTTCCAGTACTTCGACAACTGGCAGATTCTGAAAGCCCAGCAGAAAAAGGAGACCGACGAGGAATGGTACAGCACCTGGTACGGCATAACGGCCAGTCAGGTCTGCCTTGAATTCACGGAATGGCCCACAGACCCCGAAAGCGAATGGGGAGGCAGCAGTCTGTACGCCCGCTTCCAGCGCATCGCCGGCAAATGGTATATGACCGGCTTCATGGTGGCCGGATAAACGGCATAAAAATTAAAAAAAGGCGGAAAATTTTGCCGGACGGAATAAAAGTCGTAAATTTGCACGCCATTACGATATGCGGGCCTTACCAGCCCGGCGAATCAATGAAACTATAAGCTTATAACGTTATAACAATGAAAAAAGACATCCATCCCGCCAACTATCGCGAAGTTGTGTTCAAAGATATGTCGAACGATCAGATCTTCATCACCCGCTCGACCGTAGCAACCCGCGAGACCATCGAAGTCGACGGCAAAGAGTACCCCCTGATGAAGCTTGAAATCACCAGCGCTTCGCACCCCTTCTTCACTGGCAAGCAGAAGCTTGTCGACACCGCAGGCCGCGTCGACAAGTTCATGAGCCGCTACGGCAACCGTGGCAAGAAGTAATCAGCCGCACACCTTATAAAGACGAGGCCGACAGCTATCCGGAAAGCTGTCGGCCTCGCTTTTTTTTGCAAAAACGCCTCAGAGCATACTGATCGCCGCGGCGTAGTCGGGCTCGTTGGTAATCTCGTCGACGAGCTGCCGGTAGATCACCTTCCCCTTTTCGTCGATGATGATCACCGCGCGGGCCAGCAGCCCCTTGAGCGGGCCGTCGACCATCAGCAGCCCGTATTCCTTCGAGAATTCGGGCGAGCGGAATGCCGAGGCGCCGATGACATCATCAAGACCCTCGAGCGTGCAGAATCGCCCGATGGCGAAGGGCAGATCCTCTGACACGCACACCACTGCAACGTCCTTGCGCGACGAGGCTTCCTTGTTGAACCGACGCACCGACATGGCGCACACCGGCGTATCGAGGCTCGGGAATACGTTCAGCACCACTTTCTTGCCCCGCAGGTCCGACAGACGCAGGTCTGAAAGGTCTGCCTTCGTAAGGTCGAAGTCCGGGGTCTGTGTGCCGACTGCGGGCACGTCGCCGTAGGTATGTACTTCAGTACCTTTGAAATATACAGTTTCCATAGTTAATCAAAAAGCGATTGTTTTTACGTTAATAACTCATTTCAATGCTGTTGCTTTTTGAATAACAACCGAACGCGGATCATTGTTGCGTCCTATGATGAAGTCGGCCACCGTGCCGTCGGCGTTACAGAATATCACCGACGGGAATACGGCCACGCCGCAGTCGCGGGCCAGCGACCGCGCGCTGGTGAGGATGATCTCGCCCGGGACTGCCTGCCCGACAGCCTCGGCGATCCGGTCGGCGTCGTTGTCCACAAATGCCAGAATCAGGTCTGTCGACCGCGGCAGCAGCGCCACCGCCGTACGCAGGTCTCTGACGAACGAGTCGGTCGCATCCACCGTCGCGTCAAGCACGGCTATGACAGTCGGACGGTCGAACGGCTCCCCTGCCTGATGAGTCCAGCGCTCGTGGCCGAGGGTCGGAGCGGTGCCCGTCGGCAGCGGCGACCCCGGAAGGCTCTGCAACGAATAGCTGTCGCGGCGGAAGCGTTCGAATTCCTGAGGATAAGCCGCTATCAGCGCCTCCTCGCTCAGCTGCGGGCAGTCGGAGCCCGTGTCGGCGTAGCGGGCGCTGACGGTCTGCTCCGATGCCTGCCCCGGATTGTAAGTCACCTCGCTTTCGAGCGGCAGCATGGCGCTGTCGAAGACATAGCGGGCCGTAAGGATGTCGTACCCGCCGCTCGACTGCCGCACCCTGACCGACGTCGAGCCGTCGCGTCCGGGTTCTACGGCTATCTCGGCTGTCGGATCCGAAGCCATCTCGCGCAGCTCCGCAGCCATGAAGCCGGGCAGCAGCTGCACGAACTGCGCCTGCCGCTGTATGCCCCGCGAGGCGTCGCCGCCGGGTGCGAACGGCGCCCCCTCGTCGTCGAAGTGATACTCCTGCATCTTGCCGGGTCGGTAGCGGAAGTGATGGCCCTGCCAGTAGGCCGAGAAGCCGCGGCCGGCCATCTGTTCGGGCGATGTCAGCGTCCAGTCGATCAGATACTGCTCGCGCGAGAGCGTGTCGGACGCATCCGTGGCCTGCGCCACTCTGACGGTGTACGTGACGTCGTCCGTGGCGTTGGGCGGCACGATTGTGTAGCTGACCGTGGCTGAATAGCAGCCGGCCGATTCGAGCGCGGCGGCTATGTCGCCGACCGTGACTGCGGCCGCCCCGGCTATGCCGGCGGCGAGGGCCGCGATGACTGGGAGAATGCGGTTCATGATATTGTTTTCAGGTCGGCGAAGGTGCGCCGCCCGTGCAGATAGAAGTTAGACAGTATGTTGACGCGGGCGTCGGGCCGCGTCTTGAGCAGATTTACCTCCGGATGCGAGGTGTACGATGCGCGCATCCGGGCGAAGTCGCGGTGGGCGCGGACTATCGCCGCAGCGTTCTTCCACTTCAGCGTCGCCACAAATTTCGCCCAGGCCAGCGTGTCGAGCAGCCGCCGGCGCAGCAGCGTCGGCCGCAGGTCCCTGGCCGGCAGATTCTTGTGCAGCATCAGCAGGTTGTTGCGGAAGTTCAGGTACACCTTCCGCGGGCTGTCGGGCGGCAGCGAGCCGCCACCCAGGTGGTAGACTGTGGCCGCCGGCACGGCGTACACCGACCGTCCCGCCAGATGTATGCGCCAGCACAGATCTATTTCCTCCATATGCGCGAAAAACTCGCCGTCGAGGCCTCCCGCGTCGAGGTAGACCTGCGTGCGCACCATCAGCGCCGCGCCCGTGGCCCAGAACACCTCGGCCGGCGTGTCGTACTGGCCGTAGTCGTTCTCGCACACGTCGAAGATGCGCCCGCGGCAGTAGGGGTAGCCGTTGCGGTCGATGAAGCCGCCGCTCGCGCCGGCGTATTCGAACTGGCCCCGCTCGCGGTAGCTGATGATCTTGGGCTGGCAGGCTCCGGCCTCCGGATGCGACTCCATGAAGTCGTAGAGCGTGTCCACCCATCCGTCAGCCGTGGCCACGTCGCTGTTGAGCAGCACCGTGTACGGGTAGCCGGTTTCGGCCAGGGCGCGGTTGTAGCCCCCGGCGAAGCCCAGGTTGCGCTCGAAGCGCATGACCTCCACTCCGGCGAACTCTGACTCCAGCACCTGCAGCGAGTCGTCGTCGGAGCCGTTGTCGGCCACTATGATTCGCGCTGTGGCCGCGTTGGTCGTGGCGATGACCTGCGGCAGGAACTCGCGCAGCAGCGCCGCGCCGTTCCAGTTCAGGATGATCACCGCCACCGGCGGCATGCCTTCGCCGTATTTATGTGTCTGTTCGGGATTCATTGTCGGTTAGTGTTACTTTATGTTTCCATCGCTTGTGGCTCCAGAGCCAGATCGTCGGATCGCGGCGGATGCTGGTCTCCAGCATGCGGGCATAGCGCCGCGTGATCTCGCCTTCGGGCAGCGCCGAGGCGTCCTCGGCTATCAGGCGAGTGGTGATGCGGTAGTGTCCGCGCCCCAGGCGCTCCATGTCCCAGTAGATCACGGCCATGCCCAGGCGCCGGGCCAGGTTCTCCGTCCCGGTGATTATGGCCGTCGGCTGCTCCATCAGCGTCGTGACCAGCCCCGGGTCGCCGTGGCTCGGATGCTGGTCGCTCATGAAGCCTGTGATCGACAGGCGCCCGTCGCGGCGGTACTCCAGCAGCCGGCGCAGGGCCAGCTTCTTGTCTATGCTCTCCGACCCGAAGCGCGAGCGGATGCCGAGCATCAGCCCGTCGAAGGCCTCCGACCGCAGCGGTCGGTAGATCTGGGCGAAGACAACCTTATCCGACGGCTTGTGGCGTGTGTGAAGCGATATCGACGGAGCCCACTCCCAGTTGAAGAAGTGGCCGAAGTACACCACGATGCTGCGTCCTTGGTCCATCAGCGAGTCGATGATTTCGATACCCTCGAATTCCATGCGGCCGGCCATTTCGGTGTCGGAGATGTGGAGCAGCTTCAGCGTCTCGACGAAGTTGTCGGTGAAGTTGCGGTAGAACCGGCGCTCGATCGTGCGGCGTTCTTTCTCCGTCATGTCCGGAAAGGCGGCCGCCAGATTGGCGCGCACCGTCTGCCGGCGGTAGCGCACCACGCGGTGCAGCACTGCGGCCGCAGCCGTCGACAGCCCGTACAGCGCGCCCAGCGGCAGCCGGGCCACCGGCGAGAGCATTCGGCGTAGGGTCGTGGCTTTCATGGCTCTGTCTGTTGGGCGAGCGTGCCGTTCAGCTTCTCCTCCGCGGCGTTGACCGCGCCGAGCTCCACGCCCACGATCGTATTGTCGAGCTCGGGGCCGGCGCCGGCCACCTCAACCCGCAGGTAGTTGTCCGTGAATCCGGCCATAGGCACCTCGGGCCGGTCCTTGGGATGCTCCAGGAGCACAGGCCGGCGCGTGCCCGCGAACCGTCCGGCGAAGTCGGCCCACTTGGCCTCGCTCAGCCGCAGCATGATGCCCGTGCGGCGGTGCTTCTCGGCCGGGTCGACAGCCCCCGCGAGCTCCAGGGCGCGCGTGCCGGGCCGTTCGGAATAGGGGAAGACGTGCAGGCGCGATATGTCGAGCGAGTCGACGAACGCACGCGACTGCTCGAAGAGCTCCGGCGTCTCGCCGCGGGCGCCCACGATCAGGTCCACGCCGATGAAGGCGTCGGGAATGCGCCGGCGGATGTACTCGATCCGCGAGCGGAACAGGGCTGTGTCGTAGTGGCGCCGCATCAGCCGCAGCACTTCGTCGCTCCCCGCCTGCAGCGGTATGTGGAAGTGGGGCATGAACGCGCGCGATTCGGCTACCCGGTCGATGATCTCCTCCGTTAGCAGGTTGGGTTCGATCGACGAGATGCGGTAGCGCAGGATGCCCTCGACCTTGTCGAGTTCGCGGATGAGGTCGAGGAAGGTGTCGTCGCGCCCCTTGCCGAAGTCACCGATGTTGACGCCGGTGATGACAATCTCGCGCCCGCCTTCGTCGGCGGCGCGGCGGGCCTGATCGACCAGCTCGGGGATGGTTCCGGAGCGCGAGCGGCCGCGGGCCCGCGGTATCGTGCAGTAGGTGCACCAGTAGTCGCAGCCGTCCTGCACCTTGAGGAAGAAGCGCGTCCGGTCGCCCCGCGAGCACGAGGGCCGGAACGTGACGATGTCGGCCCACTCGCTCACCTCCCGCACCGGTTGCCGCTCGCTCAGGAAGCGGTCTATGAACTGGTCGAGGTCCATCTTGCGTTCGGCGCCCGCCACCACGGCCACGCCGGGCATCGCGGCTATGTCGTCGGCCTTGAGCTGCGCGTAGCACCCCGTGACGATGATGGCCGCGGCCGGATAGCGGCGGTGAAACGAATGTATCGCCTGGCGGCACTTCTTGTCGGCAAGCTCCGTCACGCTGCACGTGTTCACGATGATGAGGTCGGGAGTTTCCGACCCGCTCACGCGCCTGACGCCCCGCTCGCCCAGGCGGCGCGCTATGGTCGACGTCTCGGCGAAGTTGAGCTTGCACCCGAAGGTATGGTAGAGGGCCTTGAGATTGCTGAATGTGGTGTTGTCGGTCATTTTCCGAACTGATTAATGATTGAGGCCACGCGGCGCGCATCGTCCTCCGATGTGCCGCGGGATATGGGCAGCGAGAGCACCCGCCCGGCCAGATTTTCCGTGACCGGAAAGCTCGCCTCCCCGAATGCTGCGGCGTAGCACGGCTGCCGGTGAGGCGGTACGGCGTAGTGCACGTCGGTGCCCGCGCCCCGCTCGGCCAGATACCGGCGGAGCCCGTCGCGGTCGTCGGCAAGTATCACATACTGGTGCCACACCATGTCGTCTCCCGTAAAAAGAGGCTTCACGACGGCCTGACTGTCGATCTCGGCGTCATACAGGGCCGCCAGCGAGCGGCGCCGGGCGTTTTCGGCGTCGGTGTGCGGCAGTTTCACGCGCAGGAATGCCGCCTGCAGCGGGTCCAGCCGGCTGTTGAGGCCCCGGTATATGTTGTGGTAGCGGCGGTCGCTGCCGTAGTTGGCCAGGGCTCGCACGGCCCGCGCCAGGTCGGCGTCGTCGGTCGTGACGGCTCCCGCGTCGCCCAGCGCGCCGACATTTTTGGTCGGATAGAAGCTGAAGGCGCCCGCGTGGCCCAGCGACCCTGTTCGGCGTCCGTCGAGGGCCGAACGGGCCCCGATAGCCTGCGCGTTATCCTCGATTACGGTCAGTCCGTAGCGCGCGGCGACTGCCTCCAGCGCGGCGTCGTGGCAGGCGCGGCCGTAGAGGTGCACGGGCATCACGGCGCGGGTGCGCGGCGTCAGCGACGCCTCGATCCGCGACGTGTCGAGATTGAGCGTCCGCGCATCAGGCTCCACGAGCACGGGGCGCAGCCCGCAGTCCGTGATGGCCAGCACGGAGGCTATGTACGTATTGGCCGCCACGATCACTTCGTCGCCGGGCGACAGACGCCCTAATTCGATGTAGCCGCGCAGTATCAGCCGCAGCGCGTCCAGGCCGTTGGCCGTTCCTACGGCGTATTTCGTGCCGGTGAATGCGGCCAGCTCGGCCTCGAAGGCCTCCACTTCTGCACCTCCTACGTAGCGGCCCGAGTCTATGACTCGTGCCGCCGCACTGTGTAGCTCTCCGGCGTACGGCGCGTTGACCGCGCCAAGGTCAAGGAAGGGTATCTCTCTGGCGTCCGTCATTTCCTGCGGGTAAGTTGGGTGAACCGCTCGTACGAGCGAACATAGTCGGCTTCGGAGAAGCGCTCCGACGTGAGCACCAGCGCCACGGCGCCTCCCGAGAAGTTGTCGAGCGTGCGCCACAGCCCCCGCGGGATGTAGAGGCCGCGGAACGGACGGTTGAGCGTGAACCGCCTTACGTCCCTGCCGTCGTCGACGACCACATCGAAGCTCCCCGTCAGCGCTACGATCACCTCGCGGGCTTCGTAGTGCGAGTGGCCGCCGCGGTCGGCGCCGGCCGGCACGTCGTAGAGATAGAACACGCGCCGCACGTCGAACGGTATCGTACCCGATCCGTTGCCCACAGCCGTGAGCGACCCGTTGGCGTGCAGCTCGCGCGGCAGATCTATGAAGCGGCAGTCACCGGCTGCCGCGACTCCGTGGCCCTCCGCTGCGGCGCCCGTGGCCGCGATATGTGCCGCGCCCGCATCCGGGGTGGCATTCGGCGCGTCGGCGCGTTGCGGCAGCTCCGCGCGGTCGTAGATGTATTCGTCGGGGTCATAGGGTCCGGAGGCCAGCACCATGGCCACGGCGTTTGTCGAAAAGCCCGTGATCTCGCGCCACGTTCCCGCCGCTACGGGCACACCCCGGTCGCTGCGGTCGAGGAAGATGTCTTCCGTCCTTCCGTCAGCGTACCCGAGCCGCACCGTCATCGACCCGCTCATCGCCACGATCAGTTCATGCGTGCGGCGAAGCGCCCGGCCGTGACGCACACGCCCTGCCGGGACGTCGTAGATCCAGTACACGCGCTCTATCTCGAACGGGCACATGCCCCCCGGTCCGTGCTCCACGAACGACAGATTGCCCCGCGAGTCCTCGTGCTTCGGTATTTTCAGTTCATGCTCCATTTCACCGCGAAGTTACGAAAAAAACACCACACATTATATAAATAGATACAATTTCACGCAAAAAAACATCTGACACATCCGCCCTCTGCCGATGTTCACGGCCCGTCCGTCCTCTATCTCCTTTGCCCGTATTTCTGCTAATTGTGTTAAAAACGCGGATTAACACTATTTTTTGATTAAAAGAGTTTACAATTAAAAAAAAACTTGTAAATTTGCATCGGCCAAGCACTGCGCCGCAGTGCCGCTGCACTGAAACAACTGTTTTTACAAACCATCGGAAACAACGAATACAATCCTATAAATTAACCAATTACTAAACCATGAGAATTTCTACTCTGCTAAATTCTGGAGCTAAGAGAAGCGTGGCCCTGGCTACTGTCCTCTCGCTGTGCTTTGCTGCTTCCGCCCAGACTTTTCTCGACAATGGTATCATCTACAAGGTCAACAAAGGCAAGGTAGAGGTACAGCCCACCAAGTACACCTCTGGCAAGAACAAGGGCAAGCCTACCGAATGTGAGAACGGTACAGCTCCCGACGACTACACCGGCGACATTGTCGTGCCGGCTCAGGTCACCTACAACGGCAACACCTATCCCGTCTCCGACATCAAGAGCGGCTTCAAGGCATCCCTGATCACATCGATCGTGATTCCCGACGGCGTGAAGGTCGGCCGTGGCGCCCTTCAGGACTGCGCTAACCTCACCTCCGCTACCCTCCCCTCAGATCTCGCTCTGATCGACGGTAACACTTTCCAGAACTGTACCGCTCTGACATCAATTACGATCCCCGGCAGCGCAAAGAGTGTCGGCGGTGCCGCTTTCCAGGGATGTACCGCCCTTGAGACCATCATCGTCGAGGACGGCGCCGAGCCCATCAGCTTCGCCCGCGACGCTTTCAACGCCGCTCCCGTCGTAAAGACCGTCAAGCTCAACCGTCAGTTCGACAACACCACCAAGAATACGCAGGACGACCGCGTCTTCCGTGGCTGCAAGGAACTCGTCTCCGTTGAGATCGGCGGCTCTTTCCTCGACATACCCGCCAACTTCTTCGAAAACACCACCGCCCTCAAGTCGGTAGTTTTCAACAGCCAGGTCGCAAGCATCGACTACCGTGCCTTCGCCAACTCGGGCCTCGAGGAGATCACCCTCCCCGAAAGCCTCACATCCGTATCGTCGTCGCTGTTCGAAAACTGCAAGAGCCTCCGCAAGGTCACTCTCGGCGCCGCCACCAAGACCATCAGCGACATGGCTTTCTACAACTCCACCCTGCAGGAAATCAACTTCCCCGCTACTCTGACATCCATCGGCAACCTCGCCTTCTCCGGTACGCAGCTCAGCAGCAAGCTTGAACTTCCCGAAGCCGTCAAGAGCGTCGGCAACCAGGCTTTCGCCATGAACGCCGCTGTCACCGAAGTCGTTATCCCCGCTACCGTCACCAATATCGGCACCGGCGCTTTCATGGGATGCACTTCTGTCGCCAAGTTCACCGTCGCCGCCGACAATGAAGCTTACGCTGCTTCGGAGGACGGTACATACATCACTTCCAAGGACGGCAAGACCCTCGTAGCATACGCTCCCGCAGCTGCCGCCACCGAGTTCAAGGGCGACTTCACCGCTGTCGAGGCTTATGCCTTCTACGGCGCCAAGAACCTCACCGCGATCGAACTCCCCGCTTGCACCTCCTGGGGCGACTACGCCCTCTACGGCTCGGGCATCACTAAGCTCACCATCGGTGGTACCGTCGGCCGCTACGTCGCTGCTTCGTGCCCCGCTTTGGCTGAACTCACCGTCACCTGCCAGGAAGTTCCCACCGGCATCGCCGCCGACTGCCCCGAACTCTCGAAGGTTACCCTCGCCGACAACGTCACCATCGTTCGTCAGGACGCTTTCAAGAACTGCGCCAAGGTTGAGTCGCTCGACCTCGGCAAGATTCTCGTCATCCTCGAGACCGACTGCTTCGCCGGCTCAGGCATCAAGAACCTCACCGTCCGCGCTTTCTATCCCGCTTCCATGGCCGAAGGCGTATTCAAGGAAGGCAACGACATCACCGTAACCGTTCCCGCTGACCTCGTCGACGCTTACAAGAAGGCTACCGGATGGAGCTTCCTCAACATCGTCGGCGACGCAAACCTCGCTGTCGAAGGCAAGCAGATGGGCATGCCCGCCGGTCTCTACTACGCTGGCGACGACAACAACCTCCACTGCGCTTACGCCGACGGCCAGTTCGACGACTACGAGATCAACATGCAGCACACATTCCAGCTCGCCGAGTTCGGCAACCGCATCTACGGTGCCAGCGCCGGCCGCAAGTTCTGGTACTCCGCTTCGTCGGCTGTTGAAGGCGACGGCAAGCTCTTCTACATCTCCAAGGTCGACGGCAACCTCTTCCAGGCTGTCGTGCTCGACAATGCCGGCAACAACGCCTACAAGGATCCCACCGGCCTCTACATCTACGGCTCGACCCTCTACGTCAACGACCGCAACGTCTGCATCCGCAAGATCTCGGCCGACGCTCTCGCTCTCCCGCAGGACTATTCCTCGTGGATGGAAAACAACTGGATGTCGTTCTACGGCGGCACCTGGAGCTACGGCTGTATCAAGAACGGCTTCGCCATCACTCAGGATGCTGACGCCGCCGGCAACCCCGAACCCCGCTACTGGGTCGGCATGAAGTACAACGGATGCGGCCTCTTCTCGTTCAAGGAAGGCAACATCGGCACCGGATCGGGCGACCAGGCCGGTTCCCCCGCAGGCGCTTACGAATACATGACCAACATCAACCTCATCGCCACCGCTTTCAACATCGACACCAAGAACGGTCACCTCTACATGTACATTGAGACTGCCGGTGCTCAGAACCAGATCAAGGGCGGTCTCTACCGCATCTCGCTCGACGCTCTCGACGCCAACAAGACCCCCAACGCCAATGACTTCATGACCGTTCTCGAAGCCAAGCTCATCGACGGTGCTCCCGTCAAGTACGAAGGCAACGCCACCAACGAGCACGTCTGCGTTTCGCAGCTCGCTTTCGACGCCGACGGCGAATACATGTACTGGTGCTACCGCGCCCCCACTCCCGAGGAAGCCGCCGACATCGAAGGCAAGGAATTCAAGGGCAACGGCGGTACCGTTGGCAGCGGTTGCGCTTATCCCTGGGCTGAGGCATACGACGAGACCAATCCTCTCCACCACAGCGGCATCAAGCGCATCAAGCTTGGCGTGGAAGATCCCGTTGTCGAGATGGTGGTTCCCGGCGTCACCGGCTACGGCGTAGTTCCCGTCAACTACGAAGGCTCGACCAAGCCCCTGGGCGTTCAGTCGCCCGTCGTTGACAGCGCTGTCAAGGCCGTGGCTGTAGCCGACGGCTTCATCACCGCTCTCGAGGACGCCACCGTCACCGTTTACGCCGCCAACGGCACCATCGTTGCAATCAGCAACCTCGCCGCCGGCCAGACCCTCTCGACCGCCGACCTCGCTGCAGGCCTCTACATCGTCGACGCCCGCACCGCCGCCGGCAGCCAGGCTGTCAAGTTCGTCAAGTAAGATTATCCTTACACATATCCCGCACAAAGCCCTGCGGCCTCCTGGCCGCGGGGCTTTTTTCGCTCCCGGCCGTCGCCGACTGCGCACTCGCCCGAAAAGATTGAAGCGAATTTTTTGAAATATCCGAAGATTAGTTGTAATTTTGTACCTGATAATAAGGGAAAGAATAAACCAACATAATTTTAACCGATATGAATCGCAAAGTCTGCTACATCGTAGCCCTCGGAGCGGCCGTGGCCCTGTCGTCGTGCGGCAAGAAGCTCGGCCAGTTCAGCTCCGATTACTTTTCTGTCAATCCCAACCCCCTCGAGGTTGTAGGACAGAACGTCCCGGCTCGCGTCAACGCACGCATCCCGGCCAACTTCTTCCTCAAGAACGCCGAGGTCACCGTCACTCCGGTCCTCGTCTTCAACGGCACCGAGGCCACCTCGCAGCCCTACACTTTCCAGGGCGAGAAGGTCCGCGGCAACAACCCCGTCATCTCATACGAATACGGCGGCAATGTCACCATTCCCGTCAACTACGCCTGGAAGCCCGAAATGGCCAAGAGCGAGCTTGAGCTTGCCTTCACTGTCCGCCAGGGCAACAAGCAGTATGTCCTCCCCCGCGTCAAGGTTGCCGACGGCGTCGTCGCAACAGCCGCACTCGCCGACGCTCGCACCGTTGCCCCCGCCGTTGCGCCCGACTCCTTCCAGCGCGTCATCAACCAGAAGTATGCCGCCGACATCCGCTTCCTCGTCAACCAGGCCAACATCCGCGCCACCGAGCTCAACAGCGACGCTATGGTTGAGCTCCGCAAGGAGATCCTCGAGGCTGCCGGTGACTCCACCCGCCAGATCGCCGAGCTAAACATCCAGTCGTACGCTTCGCCCGAAGGCGCCATCGACTTCAACACCCGACTCGCCGAGCAGCGCGAGGTCAACACCACCGACTACCTCCGCGGACAGCTCGCCAAAGACCGCATCACCGAATTCGGCGACCTCACCGCTCAGTTCACCGCCGAGGACTGGGAAGGCTTCCAGCGACTCGTCGCTCAGAGCAATATCCAGGACAAGGACCTCATCCTCAGCGTACTGTCGATGTACAAGGATCCCGAGGAACGCGAACGTGAGATCCGTAACCTCTCGTCGGTCTTCGAACAGCTCGCCGACCAGATCCTGCCCCAGCTCCGCTACTCCCGCATCACAGCCTCGATCAACGTCGTAGGCAAGAGCGATCAGGAACTCATGGCCCTGGCACAGAACGATCCCTCCAAGCTCACCGTCGACGAACTGCTCTACGCCGCAACCCTCACCGACGACAACGCTCAGCGCATGAAGATCTATCAGACCGCCACCCGCGAATATCCCAAGGACTACCGCGCATGGAATAACCTCGGCCTCACCCAGTACGTGGCCGGCGACTACTCCGCTGCCGAATCCTCGTTCCGCAAGGCCGCTTCGATCAACGGCTCGGCCAACGAACCCTCGATGAACCTCGGCCTGATCGAACTCAGCAAGGGCAACTACGACCGCGCCAAGCAGCTCTTCGGCTCCGCCGCCGGTGTCAACGAGCTCAACGACGCCCTCGGCGTTTACTACCTCAAGACCGGCGACAACGCTGCCGCTCTCCGCGCATTCGGCAACAGCAAGAGCAACAACGCCGCCCTGGCCCAGATCCTCGCCAAGGACTACACCAAGGCCAAGTCGACCCTCGCCAGCATCACCAACCCCGACGCCACCACCTACTACCTGATGGCCGTCCTCGGCGCACGCACCGGCAACGAGCAGATGCTCAACACCAACCTCCGCCAGGCCATCCGCCTCAACCCCGCCCTGGCGGCCGAAGCCCGCACCGACCTCGAGTTCAAAGGCTTCAACCTCTCCCGCGCCCTCAACTAACTTGGAAAGCAGGCTTTCCAGCCTGCGGCCACCTGGAAAGCAGGCTTTCCAGCCTGCGGCCTCAGGAAAGCAGGCTTTCCGGCCTGCGCCAATGAGAGAGCAGGCTTTCGAAAGCCTGCTCTCCCATTTTTTTTTGCTTCTTTGACGGAAATATCGTATTTTTGTGGCTAATTGCATCAATAGGACTTAATCGAACAAGAAGATGACTGAAGCTCCACGAATGACAGCCGAAGAAGAAGACCGCATGATCGAAACCGCCTTTGCCGACGTGCTCGACGGATATCTCAAAAGCAACCACCGCAAGAAAGTCGAGATCATCGAACGCGCCTACCGCTTCGCCAAGGAAGCCCACAAGGGCGTCCGCCGGCGTTCGGGCGAGCCTTACATCCTCCACCCGATCGCCGTCGCCAAGATCGCCTCGCAGGAGATAGGACTCGGATCCACCTCTATCTGCGCCGCACTCCTTCACGACGTCGTCGAGGACACAGACTACACCGTGGCCGATATCGAGCAGCACTTCGGGCCCAAGATCGCTCAGCTCGTCGAGGGCCTGACCAAGATCTCCGGCGGCATCTTCGGCGACAAGGCATCCGTTCAGGCCGAGAACTTCCGCAAGCTCCTCCTAACCATGAGCGAGGACATACGTGTGGTGCTCGTCAAGATGGCTGACCGCCTACACAACATGCGCACACTCGGATCGATGGTCCCCAACAAGCAGTATAAGATCGCCGGCGAGACGCTCTACATCTACGCCCCCCTCGCCCACCGCCTCGGTCTCTTCGCCATCAAGACCGAGCTCGAGGACCTCGCCTTCAAATACGAGCATCCGAAAGCTTATGAGGAAATCTCGGCCAAAATCCGCGAGAGCGAGGCACGCCGCTCCAAGGTCTACACCGACTTCTCGCTCCCTATCAAGGAGCGTCTCGATCAGATGGGCCTCAAGTACGAGGCCAAGGCACGCCTGAAGTCCGTCTACTCCATCTGGAACAAGATGGAGACAAAGCATCTTCCCTTCGAGGAGGTCTACGACCTCTACGCCATGCGCATCGTCTTCGAGTGCGACGACCAGTCGAAGGAAAAGAACATCTGCTGGAACATATACTCGGCCATCACCGACCTCTACCGTCTCCACCCCGACCGCACACGCGACTGGATCGTCACCCCCAAGGCCAACGGCTATCAGGCCCTCCACCTCACCGTCATGGGTCCCGACGGCAACTGGATCGAGGTCCAGATCCGCTCGCGACGCATGGACGAGATCGCCGAAAAGGGATTCGCCGCACACTGGAAATACAAGATCGGCGAGGGCGACGAGGAATCGGAGCTAAACGCCTGGCTCCGCACCATCAAGGACATCCTCGACAACCCCGAGCCGAGCGCCATGGATTTCCTTGACACTCTGAAACTCAATCTGTTCGCCTCCGAAATCGTCGTCTTCACCCCCAAAGGCGAGCTCATCACCCTGCCGGCCCGCGCCACCGTGCTCGACGCCGCTTTCGCCCTCCACTCCGAGATCGGCATCCACTGCATCGCCGGCAAGGTCAACCACAAGCTCGTCCCGCTCAGCAGCCGACTGTCGTCGGGCGACCAGGTCGAGATCCTCACCTCCCAGTCGCAGACTCCGCAGGCCGAGTGGGCCGATTTTCTGATCACAGCCCACGCCAAGACACGCCTGCGCTCCGCCCTGCGCAAGATGCGCCAGCCGCTTACCGCCAAGGGCCGCGAGATGCTGCGCGAGTGGCTCGCCGAGCACAATATTCCCGACACCAACGCCGTCATTTCCAAGATTCTCGGCACATACCATATCGCCAACCGCGACGACCTCTGCTACCAGCTCGGCAACGAGGAGATCATGCTCGGCGACTTCCTCGTCAAAGCACTCCGAAAGCCCGCCGAAGCATCTGCATCCAAGCAGGGCATCCTGAGCAAAATACTCCGCATCGGCAAGAAAAACGACGAGCACACCGCTGCGCCGCCCGTCAATCCCAAGGATATCTACGTGCTCCGCTGCGACGACACCGGCCCGCTCAATTTCATGACCGCCGACTGCTGCTCGCCCATTCCCGGCGACGACACCCTCGGCTTCATCACCGACTCCGGTGCCGTCGAGATACATACTCTCGACTGCCCCCGCGCTCAGGTCCTCAAGGCCGGCTACGGACCGCGCATCGTAGCCACTCGCTGGGAGAATTCCGGCGCCCGCTTCGTGGCCGACATTCGCATCGAAGGCATCGACCGCCACGGCATCCTTCAGGAGCTCATCCAGATGATCTCGACCCACCTGGCCATCGACATCCGCCGGCTCAACATCGAAGCCAAGGGCGAGATCTTCACCTGCGAGCTTTCGGTCAAGGTCGCTTCAGCCGACGTGGTCCGCGACCTGTGCAACAAAGCTCTGACTATCAACGGTATCAAGACTGCTTCACGTATCCAATGAAAAAAATATCGGAAATAAGCGCCAACAGCATAGTGCGCCGCGTTGCCGTCGCTCTCGCTGCCCTGGTCGTCATCGTGTGGTTCTACCCCCACCAGCGCACCAGCAAACTGTTCTACGAGGAAGGCCGCCCATGGAACTACGCCCAGCTCATCGCCCCCTTCGACATACCCATCCATCCCGACTCGGCCACCGTCGAGCGGATGCGCGACACCCTCGACGCCCGCTTCGTACCGATCTTCATGTTCGACAGCGACGCCCTCGACTCGGTGATCGGCCGTCTGCCCGGCAGCGCCGGCGAGCGGATGAGCCTTGCCGGACGCATCCGCCGTTGCTACGACGAAGGCATCGTGTCGGCCGAGACCATGGCCCGCATACGCGAAGGCAAGCTCCCCCGGATGCGGGTGCTCGAGGGCAACACCATGAGCGAACGGTCCACCGACGGCCTGATATCCGTCAGCGACGTTTACCGCCGCCTCGACAGCCTGGTGCGCGAGCCCGCCCTGCACCAGTATCTTGTCCGGTCCGACGTCTACAGCCTGCTCGTCCCGAATCTCGTCTTCGACGAAGCCGAGAACAAGCGCCACTACGACAACGAATACCAGACCATGACCGCCGACCGCGGAGTCATACTCCAGGGACAGGCCATCATCAACAAGGGCGACATCATCACACCCCAGGACTTCACCAATCTCCAGACCTACGAGCAGCTGCTCGAGGCGCGCCTCACCGACGAGAGCCGGTCCGACTGGCTTTCTATACTCGGTCAGGCGGTCTACGTCATGCTTCTGCTGTCGGCCCTGCTGGGCTACTGCGCCATATTCCGCCGCGACCTGTTCTCCAACTTCCGCGCAGTGCTGTTCATCCTCCTGCTCGTGACGGTCTTCTTCCTGTTCTCCGTGGCCCTGTCCGCGTTCATTCCCGGCGGCGTCTACATCGTGCCGATGGTGATCGTCCCGATCCTCGTGCTCGTGTTCTTCGACGCCTACACGGCCATGTTCGTCTCCACCGTGGCGGTGCTGATCGTCGCGCCCGTCACGAGCTTCACGCTCGAATACGTCTACCTCCAGTTCTCCGCATCGGCCATCGCCGTTTACACCCTGCGCGACCTCAGCCGCCGCTCGCAGCTGATGCGCACCTCGCTGCTGGTGGCCGTGACCTATGTGGCAGCCTACGTTGCCCTGGAGCTGCTGATGAACGGCTCCTTCGAAGGCTTCACCTGGCGCATGCCCGTCTTCCTGACCATCAACGCACTCCTCACGCTGGTGCTCTACATACTGATGTTCGCCGTCGAGAAAGCCTTCGGGTTCGTGTCGACCGTCACGCTCATCGAGCTCGCCGACACCAACCAGCCCCTGCTGCGTAAGCTGAGCGACACCTGCCCCGGCACTTTCCAGCACTCGATGAGCGTCAGCAATCTCGCCGCCGACGCCGCCCGCGCCATGGGTGCCAACGAGGAACTCGTCCGCGCAGGCGCACTCTACCACGACATAGGCAAGATGGCCAACCCGGCCTTCTTCACCGAAAACCAGCACGGCGTCAACCCCCACGAGGCACTGCCCCCGGAGCAGAGCGCCCGCATCGTCATCGGACACGTCACCGACGGCCTCCGCATGGCCGACCGCGCCGGACTGCCGTCGGTCATCAAAAAATTCATCACCGAGCACCACGGCACAGGCAAGGCCAAGTATTTCTACTACACATACTGTCAGAAGCACCCCGACGACCCCAACCCGCCGGCCGACGACTTCACCTACCCCGGCCCCGATCCCGAGAGCCGCGAGACCTCGCTGCTGATGATGGCCGACGCCGTCGAGGCCGCTTCGCGCTCGCTCAAGGACTACTCGCGCGAATCGATCACCGAACTGGTCAACAAGATCATCGACGGCCAGATAGCCGAGGGGCTCCACGCGCATTCCACCCTCGAGTTCCGCGACGTCCCCATCATCAAGGAAGCTTTCGTGAAGCGTCTGATGACAATCTACCACACCCGCATAGCCTATCCGTCGGCTCCCCCGCAGGCCGCGCCCGCCCCGGCGCCCGCATCCGCGCAGCCCTCCGGCAATAAATAGCGCCCCTCTGCGTTATAGATATGTGAACATGACAACGCTGCGCCGACATCCGCTGATGCTCCTGCTTGCCGCCCTGGTGCTGGCAGGCATCACCGCCTCGTGCTCGCCGCGCAAGAACACCGCCGCCACCCGCCGCTACCAGGCCTTCATCACACGCTACAACATCTACTACAACGGCGACACCCACTACAAGGAAACGCTCAAGAACATGGAGACCAACTACGAGGACGACTACTCGCAGCTGCTCTTCATGCATCCCGTCGAGGCCCGCTCCAACCCCTCGGCGCCACAGCCCCAGGGCGACTTCACCCGCTCCATCGAGAAGGGTCAGAAGGCAATCCAGCTCCGTTCCATTCGCAAGCGCCCCGCCAAGAAAGGCGGCACACTCACCGCCGCTCAGAAGGCCTGGTACAAGCGCGACGAATACAATCCATTCCTGCACAACGCCTGGCTGCTCATGGCCAAGGGACAGTACTTCAACGGCGACTTCGCCGGAGCCGCCTCGACTTTCTTCTACATCAGCCGCCACTTCTCGTGGCTCCCCAAGACCGTCACCGAGGCGCTGCTATGGCAGGCGCGGTCGTATATCTCCATGGACTGGCTCTTCGAAGCCGAAGTGATACTCAACCGCATCAAACCCGACGAGCTCACCGACAGTTCGCTCAAGGGCCTCTACAACTTCGTCGAGGCCGACTTCCACATCAAGAGCAATCAGCTCGATCAGGCCGTGCCATATCTTAAGGAAGCCATCAGGAACGCTTCCGGAGCCCAGAAGACCCGCCTGCGCTTCCTTCTGGGCCAGATCTACAGCCGCCTGGGCATGAAAGAAGACGCATACCGGGCCTTCGCCGACGCCGGCAGTTCGCCCTCGGCGCCCTACCGCACCAAGTTCAACGCCCGCATCAAGCAGAGCGAGGTCTACACCGGCGAGGACATCAGGCCCGAGGTCAACGCCCTGCGCCGTATGCTCCGCTACGACCGCAACAAGGACTATCAGGACCAGATCTACTACGCCATCGGCAACCTGTATCTCTCGCGGGGCGACACCGCGCACGCCATCGAAAACTATGTGCTGGCGGCCGAGAAAAGCACACGCAACGGCATCGACAAGGCCATTGACCAGATCACCCTGGGCAACCTCTACTTCGCCCGCCGCGAGTATCAGCTGGCCCAGCCCTGCTACGCCGAGGCCGTGCCGCTGCTGCCGAAGGACTATCCGGACTACAACCTGCTCAAACGGCGGTCCGACGTGCTCGACGAACTGGCCGTCTACGCCCAGAACGTCACCCTGCAGGACTCGCTGCTCCGACTGGCCGCCATGACGCCCGAACAGCGCCTCGAAGTCGTCAACAAACTCATCGAGGAACTCAAGCGCAAGGAACAGGAGGAGGCCGAAGCCGCACGCCGCGAGGAATACCTCGCCAACCAGGCCGCCCAGGGACAGCAGACCAACCAGGGCAATGCCGCCCAGGCTCCCAACTCGTTCGTAATCAACGCCGACAACTCATGGTACTTCTACAACACCGCCACCCGCAACGCCGGCAAGACCGAATTCCAGCGCCGCTGGGGCGCACGCAAGCTCGAGGACAACTGGCGCCGCCGCAACAAGTCGCAGTTCAGCTTCGACGATTTCAATTCCGACGGATCCGATGACGAGGAATCGGCCGACAACTCCGCACAGGAGACCGACACCGTGCCGCCCGAGCAGCGCGAGGCCGCCGAGCGCGCCAATGATCCGCACTATCCCGAATACTACCTGGCGCAGATACCCGAGACCGACGAGCAGAAGGCCGTCGCCCACGAGATCATCCAGGAAGGCCTCTACAACATGGGCATTATACTGAAAGACAAACTCGAGGACTATCCCGCGGCACGCGCCGAGTTCGACCGCCTGCTCCGTGACTACCCCGACAATATCTACCGCCTGGACACGTACTACAACCTCTACCTGATGTACATGCGCGAGAAGCGGCCGACCGAGGCCGAGACATACCGGCAGCTGATACTGAGCGACTTTCCCGATTCGCCTATCGGACAGGCCCTGCGCAATCCGGCCTACCTCGACAACCTGCGCAACCAGGACTCCGACGTGGCGCGCCTCTACGAGCAGACCTACCAAGACTATCTCGAGAACCGCAACGACCGCGTCCACGCCGCCTACGCCACCATGGTCGAGAAATATCCGATGAGCAAGACGATGCCGAAGTTCATGTTCCTCCACGCGCTGGCCTACGTGACCGAAAACCGGCCCGACGACTTCAACGCCGTGCTGCGCGAGATGCTCGAGCGCTACCCCGACACCGACATCACTCCGATAGCCTCGGCGTGGCTCAAAGGCATGGCACAGGGCCGCGAGCTACACGCCGGAGCCACCAACATGCGCGGCATGATCTGGGACATGCGCCTGAGCAACGACTCGACGGCCACGGCCGACGGAGCCGCGCAGTTCACGCTCAAGCCCGACGACCGGCAGCTGCTCGTGATGACCTTCGCCACCGACGAGGTATCGTCCAACGCCCTGCTCTACGAGATCGCGCGGCACAACTTCAAGTCGTTTGTCGTCAAGGACTTCGACCTCGAGCAGCTCAACTTCGGACGCCTGGGCATGATCGTCATCCGCGACTTCCGCAACATGGACGAGCTCAACCACTACCGCAGCGTCATGGCCGCCTCCAATGAGTTCAAGCTGCCGCGCGGCGTGCGTCCCGTCGTCATCAGCGACGACAACTTCAAGCTGATGCTCTCGCAGGGCCGCTCGTTCGACGAATACTTCCGCTTCCTGCAGGAGCAGAACTACGAGGACACTCAGGCCGACCTGCTGCAACCCGACGAAGTAGAGACCCTCGAGGAAGCCGACGAAAGCGTCGGCATACCGCCCACCGAAACCGAACCCGCGCCCGCGCCAGCGCCGGATAGTGTAGCTAATGTAGCTAATGTAGCTAATGTAGCTAATGTAGCTAATGTAGCTAACTCTAATGAACCGGAGCCCCAGCCGGCTACCCAGCCGGCGCAGAAGCCGCAGCCCGCGCCGGTGATCGTGCCCCAGCCCGCGCGGCCGACCATGCCGGTCTACGACCCCGGCAGCGAGGGCGACGACCCGCTTTTAGAATGACCGCCATGAACCAGAACCATCAGATACTTTGGGCCGACGACGAGATCGATCTCCTGAAGCCCCACATACTTTTCCTCCGCAGCCGAGGCTACGAGGTCACGACCGCCAACAACGGCCGCGACGCCCTCGGGCTCATCGCCTCGCATCCCTTCGACCTGATCATACTCGACGAGAACATGCCGGGCCTGACCGGGCTTGAGACGCTGAGCCGCATCAAGCAGCTGCTGCCCCACACGCCGGTGATCATGATCACCAAGAGCGAGGAGGAGAACATCATGAACCAGGCCATCGGCAACAAGATAGCCGACTACCTCATCAAGCCCGTCAACCCCAACCAGATACTGATAGCGCTGAAGCGCCTGCTCCACAGCGACCAGCTCATCACCGAACAGACCACCCGCGACTACCGCGAGGACTTCCGCCAGATCTCCGAGCTGATCAACTCGGCCTCGACCATCGAGGACTGGTACAGCCTCTACGGGCGCCTCGTCTACCGCGAGCTGGAGCTCGCCGAGGTATCGTCGAACATGGACGAGCTGCTCGAGATGCAGAAAAACGAGGCCAACACCGAGTTCGGCAAGTGGATCCGGCGCAACTACGAGAAGTGGATGCCCGACATGCCCGCCGGGTCGCCGCTGATGAGTCCGCGCATCTTTCCCGAGCGCGTCTTTCCGCTGCTCGACCGCGACGAGAAGGTGTTTTTCATCCTGATCGACAACTTCCGCCTCGACCAGTGGCGCACCGTCAAGCCCCTGCTGGCCGACATCTTCACTTTCGAGGAAGAACTCTACACCTCGATCCTGCCCACTGCCACGCAGTATTCGCGCAACGCCATCTTCTCGGGACTGATGCCGGTGCAGATCGAAAAGATGTTTCCCGACCTGTGGGTCGACGACGACTCCGAGGAAGGCAAAAACCTCAACGAATCGCCGCTGATAGCCACTCTGCTGGAGCGCTACCGCCGCAAGCACAGATTCTCGTATACGAAAATCAACGATTCGGCGGGGGGCGAGCGCTTCCTGCGCGACTTCGCGTCGCTGGAGCATAACGATCTCAACGTGATGGTGCTCAACTTCGTCGACATGCTGTCGCACGCGCGCACGGAGTCGAAGATGATCCGGGAGCTTGCCTCGACCAACGCGGCCTACCGCTCGCTCACCGAGTCGTGGTTCCGCCACTCGGCCACTATCGGCCTGTTCCGCAAGATTGCGGCCAGCGGCGCCAAGGTGGTGCTGACGACCGACCACGGGACCATCCGCGTCGACAATCCGATCAAGGTGGTCGGCGACAAGAACACCAACACCAACCTGCGCTACAAGCTCGGCAAGAATCTCAACTACAACCCGCGGCAGGTCTACGAGATCAAGCGCCCGCAGAGTGCCGGGCTGCCGTCGCCGAACGTGTCGACGTGCTACATCTTCGCCGACGGGCGCGACTTCTTCGCCTACCCCAACAACTACAACTACTACGTGCAGTACTACACGGGCACCTTCCAGCACGGCGGCATCTCGATGGAAGAAATGCTGGTGCCACTGATCACAATGACCCCCAAACAATAACAAACACATATGAGCACAACCACCATACATGTCGAAAACATAGAGGGGCTGCCGGCCGCGGCCGGCGAGTTCCTCAGCCTGATGGGCGACGAGACCGTCTACGCCTTCCGGGGCGAGATGGGCGCCGGAAAGACCACCTTCATATCCGCCCTGTCGCAGGCCCTGGGCGTGGACGCCGACGAAGCCAACTCGCCGTCGTTCGCCATCGTCAACGAATACCGGTCCGGGACGACCGCCGAGCTGATCTACCACTTCGACCTATACCGCCTCGACAACCTTGAGGAAGTGATGGATATCGGTTTCGAGGACTATCTGGACTCGGGCGCCCTGTGCCTGATCGAATGGCCGGAAATCGTGGCCGACATCCTGCCCGACGACACCGTATGGGTCGACATCCGGGCCAACGACGACGGCTCGCGCGACATCACCGTGACGAAATGAGCCGGGTCGACATACGGGTGTTCGACTCGCTCGGCTCGACCAACACGGCCATGGCAGCCGACGCCGCCACGCTGCCCCACGGGACCGTCTACCGCGCCGTGGCCCAGACAGCGGGTCGCGGTCAGCGGGGCAACTCGTGGGAGGCTTCGCCGGGGCTGAACCTGACCTTCTCGCTGCTACTGCGTCCGCGGACCGTCAGCCCCGCGGAGGCATTCGCCGTGTCAATGCTGACGTCGCTGTCGATCGCCGGCGTGCTGGAGCGGCATCTCGGCCGCGAGGTGCTCATCAAGTGGCCCAACGACATCTACGTCGGCGACCTGAAGCTCGCGGGCATCCTGATCGAAAACTCATTCAGCACCCATATCGACCGCTCGATCATCGGGGTGGGCATCAACGTCAACCAGCGCGAGTTCCGGAGCGACGCTCCCAACCCGGTGTCGATGTATCAGCTCGCGGGCCGCGAGTTCGCCCTCGACGCCCTGCAGCTCGAGGTGGCCCAGGCCATGACCGACGACTTCGACCGCTACGAGGCGTCGCCCGAGCTCGCCGCGCTCACGGCCCGCTACCGCAGCCGCCAGTGGCGGGGCAGCGGCACACACCGCTGGCGCGACAACCTCACGGGCGAGATCCTCGAGGCGGCGATAGCCTCGATAGCGCCCGACGGCACGCTGACGCTCGCCACCGAGCCGCCGCGCAGCTACGCCTTCAAGGAAATATCGCCGATACTCTGACTTACGGCCTCTTACTTCGGGTCGGGCGTCACCACCACCTTCATACCGAGGGGCGGCTTGCGGCGTGTCATGCGGCAAAGATACGAAGAGTTCGCTAACAAAAAGGCTGCATTGATTGTTAAAGTATAAAAATCAACAAGAAAATATAAATCAACAGAAGAAATAAAATGCAGAACAATTACTTGACACCTATCGTGATCGGCCTGCTGGGTATAGTGCTGATCGCATTCGAGGGCCGCGGCGACCTGATGACCTGGGCAGTGATCGTGGTCGGCATCATGTTCATCGTGCCGGGCCTGTATGTGCTGATCTCGCAGCTCGCCGCCAAGCAGGGCCGGAGCAGCTCGTCGATCATAGCGGCGGTGGGCTGTCTGTGCCTGGGTGCGTGCCTGTGCATCATTCCGCAGGTCTTCGTGAGCATCCTCATCTATGTGTTCGCTTTCACACTGATCTTCTTCGGGGTGGCCCAGATAGTGCAGGTGGCCGATTTCAAGCTGCCGATGGGTTTCTACATCGTACCGGCGCTGGTGGCCATAGCGGGCGTGGTGATGGTGTTCATCGGAGCCAAGAAGGACGCCTCGGTGATCGTGCTCATAACGGGAATCTCGATGGTGCTCTATTCCATCAACTCGCTTGTGGAGCGGTACCGGATCAACAAATATCTCAAAGAATCAGGTACAGCAAAATAGACGTGGTACAAATCCACAATGTCAATGTGCGCTTCTATATAATATCAGAATAAAGACGGTTTTTTCTATGGCATGGCTTGATCTCCTATCATTAAGGGGGTTATGAACGCGCGTTGATTATCTCGATTTTGCTTCATAGGCGAATGGAGGGAATTTAGAATTTAGAATTAAGAATTAAGGTTCGCAATGCAATCACGCTGCAAAGTTACAACGAGAATTTTAATTTTGCAATATTTATTGAAAGTTTTTTTGTTTGCACCGCAATTTTAACATTTAACGCGAGTTCCGGAAAAGAAAAAGTCCCGCGGTGGCGGGACTTTCAGGAGTATTGAGGGGAGAGGTGTGGCGGCCGGTCAGCGGACGAGATTTCTGGTGACGGAACCGTCGGAGTATCGGGTCAGTACGATGCCGCGGTAGGAAGAATCGACCGGACGACCGTCGAGACTGTATCGGCCCGTGACGTAGCTGCCGGGGGCTATTGCGTCGGTGATGCCGCTGAGGTTGCTGTAGTTGCGGAAGCCGCCCCAGAACTGGTCGGCCTTATAGGTGTCGATGCATCCGTCGGGTACCGTAACCATAGCTTTCTGCATGACCGCGGAGGTGAACGACAGGCCCTCGGCCGTGTAATTGATGCGCGGCGGGGTAGTGGCCATCACTTTTATGTGCTGGATGTTGTCGGACCCGTAGAAAGCCAGATGGCCTATGTCTGTCGTACCTGCTCCAATCTCCACATAGCTCAGTGCCGGGCAATTCTGGCAGCAGAACATCGGGATACTGCCGAGACGGGGCGGGAATACAATGGAGCGGAGGCCAGTACAGCCGTCAAAAGCGGAGGTGCCGAGTGAGGTGAGTTCTTCAGGAAGCCTGACCTCGGCCAATGATTGGCATTTCCAGAAGGCACGTGACCCAATGGATGTCACTCCGGAGGGGAAGTCGATGTCGCTCAGGGCGGTGCAGCCGTAGAAGGCGTTATTGCCTATTGTCTCGAGGGATCCGGGGAGGGTCACTGAAGTGAGGGCGGTGCAGCCGTAGAACGTATCCTCGGGAATGGCTGTCAGGTCGGCGTCGATGACCACTGAGTTGAGTTCCGTACAGTTGACGAAGGCCTTTGGTGCGACGGCCGACACAGTGTATTCCCGGTCACCGACGGTGACCGTTGCGGGGATGCGTATGTCGCCCTTGGCATTGAGCCAGCTGTTGATGGTGATGGAGGAGCCGTCCTCGTTGATGGAGTACATCACGTCGGGACCGAGAGAGCTGGATATCCCGGCACTGAGGTTGGTGAATTCACTCCATCCCGGGGACGCCTTGTATGCATCGAGAGCTGCGGCGGGCACGATTACAGTAGCATTCTTGTCTTTGGCGGTGAAGACATCGGTACCGAGTGTCGGAGGGGTCATGGCGTTGACAGTTATACGCTGAATGCCGTCCTGAGTCCCATTATTGTAGAACGCCTTGTCGCCGATGGATGTCACGGTAGACGGGATCGTGATATCCTTCAGGGGCTCGATGTTGCCGAAGGCGTTGGCACCGACAGCGGTCACACCCTCGGGAATGACAACAGACACCAGCTCAGTGCCCTGGAACGCGCCGGCGCTGATCTGTGTGATCGCGGCAGGAATATCCAGCGATGTGAGCCCCGAATAGTAGAACGCCTCGGCGCCGACGGATGCCAGGCCGGCAGGGAGATCCACAGATTTCAGCGCGGAGCAGCGATAGAACGCCTGGTCGCCGATTTCCGTGACGCCGGCCGGGATTTCCACAGACTCGAGCGCCTCGCAGAAGTAGAATGTCTGCGGCTCAATTTTAGTGATGCCGGCGGGGAGGGAGATGGATTTAAGACTGCTGCAACTTGTGAATGCCCGCCCGGCGATCTGCGTGACTCCGGCCGGTATATCAATGGATGTGAGGGCCTTGCAAGAGTTAAATGCAGCGGTTCCGATCTGTGTAACACTTTCGGGAATTTCAATCGTTACCAGCTTATGACAAGAGGTGAAGCAGTTATTTGGTATCTGCGTTACGCCATCGGGAATAACAATTGATTCAATCCCTGCGCTCCTAAAAGCCTCCTCACCGAGGGACGTCAGTGTTGACGGAAGAATGATTGACGACAGACTTGCGCAGCGACGGAAAGCCCTATATCCGATAGTAGTGACTGTGTAGTCTTTGCCGTCGATGGTAGCAACGGAGGGAATCACGATTTCGCCTGCGAGAGTCTGCTCGCAGGCAGTGACGGTGGCGGTGGTGCCGTCATCGTTTGGGGTAATGGTGAGACCTTCGGGCACGGGATCGGCAAAGGCCGCCGCGCACGTGAACACCCCGACAAACATGAGTAGGAATTTTTTCATAAAGAACTGATTTAGGTTGTCTTAATAATGCGTGCAAAGTTAAGGAAAACGCGACAAATTACCCCCCCAATTGTTAAAAACGTATAAATTGTATTAATTATTTGTTAAATTTTGTCATTTTTGGTCATTTGGGACGGAAGTGGCTTATATTTGCGGTGTGTAAACCAAAAAACCAGAAACCATGAAGAAAATTCTTGCGCTGCTTGCAGTGATCGCGGCGATTGCGCTGCCCTCGCGCGCCGAAAGCTACACGAACGAACAGATCATCGCGATGTGCGATACCATCCTCAATACGCCGTATGATGCGAAATCGCCCTCAATGAACCACACAAATCAGTTGAAAACGAGCGTCATGGAGTGGGCTGTCGACAACCACGACATCAAGCTTACGATAGGTCAATGGAATGAAGAACTTTTCAAAGACCTCAACCAGGACCAGGGATCGGCAATGCTCTACGCATACATAATGGCCGACCTGCGCTATATGCTCATGCACGGGCTGAAAGAGACAACGCTCGAAAGTGTACAGGCGGCCATGCGCGAGACGCTCGAGTACTATAAGCGGGCCAACGGCAAAATCCGCGAGACCAAATCGCTAAAGCGTATGTGCCGCCTGAGTGAACAGCAGTTCAACGACTTCGTGGCAAGGCAGTATGAGGCGGTCATGTCGCAGCAGGAATAACTATACTGAACTGATATCGATAAGGCGCAGGCATAGCTTCCGGAGGGCGCAGGCTTTCCATAGGCGCAGGCTGGAAAGCCTGCTCTCCATAGGCCAGGCTGGAAAGCCTGCTTTCCATGCTTAGAGCTGGCGGGCGACGGACTCGGCGTGGATGGCGGCCCAGATCTGGCGGAGCATGCGCTCGCTAAGGCCGCTGCGGGCGCCGCGGGCTGTGCGGTCGTCGATCATCTGCTTGTAGCGCTCGGGCTGCACGACGGTCATGCCACACGCGCGCTTGTAGCGGCCGATCTCGTCGGAGACTTCCATGCGGGCGGCGAGGAGCTGGAGCAATTCGCCGTCGATGACGTCGAGGCGGTGGCGCAGGGCGTCGAGTACGCCGCCGGATGCGGCAGTCGAGGCATCGGGGCGGGGGAGGGAGGCCATGAGGGATTTCAGGGCGTCGGGCGCGAGCTGCTGGGCGGCGTCGCTGAGTGCGTGAGAGGGATCGCAGTGACTCTCGATGATGAGACCGTCGAATCCCATGGTCATGGCATGGGCGGCCACTTCCTCGACCAGCCCCCGGCGGCCGGCGATATGGCTGGGGTCGCAGAGCAGAGGCAGCCCGGGGACACGGCGGCGGAGCTCGAAGGGGATGCTCCACAGGGGCTCGTTGCGATAGAGCGACGGCCCGTAGCATGAAAAGCCGCGGTGTACGGCGCCGAGCCGTCGCACACCGGCCTTGCAGAAGCGGCTGACGGCGCCGATCCACAGGTCAATGTCGGGGCTGAGCGGATTTTTGACGAGCACGGCGACATCCTCACCTGAAGCAGCGACGGCATCGGCGACTTCCTGGACAGCGAACGGATTCGACACCGTGCGGGCGCCGACCCACAGGATGTCGACGCCAGCGCTTACGGCGGCACGAACATGTGCGGCGGTAGCCACCTCGGTGGCAGTCAGCAAGCCGAAGGCACGGCCGGCTGCGACAAGCCACTCCAGAGCGGGCTCTCCGGCGCCCTCGAAGGAGCCGGGCATGGTGCGGGGCTTCCAGACGCCGGCGCGGAGCACACCGATGCCGGCGGCGGCTACACCGGCGGCCGAAGCCATGACCTGGGCGGGGCTCTCGGCGCTGCACGGGCCGGCGATGAACAGGCGGCGTCCGGAGGCGCCCGGGAGCGGATCGAATGACATTTTTTCGCTAATCATGGCACAAAGGTAGGCATTTTTTTGTAAAGTGCATTTATTTGCATACCTTTGCAGGGTATTTCTGACATATATTTATTCCAATAATCTTATGATAAAACTCTACTTCATTTCCCGACTGCAGCGCTCCGCGGCCGCGGCGTGTGCGGTACTGGCAGCTCTCGCATCGGTGCAGGCTGCAGCAGCCGAAGAATTTACCTTCCAGGGCATCAAGTACAAGACCATTGACGCCACGACTGCCGAAGTGACCAAGGGCAACGACACGGAGCTGACGGAAGCCGTCATCCCCGAGAAAGTGACCTCGGGGGACAAGACCTACACGGTGACCCGCATCGGCGACAGCGCCTTTGACAACTGCGAGAAGATAGCCAAGGTATCGATCCCCCCGACGGTGACCGTAATCGACGACTACGCCTTCGAGTACAACTACGCCCTGACCGAAATCAGCCTGCCCGCAGGCGTCACCTATGTAGGCCAGTATGCCTTCTTCGAGGCCGGGCTGACCTCGTTCACGGCCCCCGCGGCGCTGAAGACCATCGGTGAGGGAGCCTTCGCCAAATGCCAGAATCTCGTGTCGCTGAGCCTCAACGAGGGCCTCGAGAGCATAGGCGAGCAGGCATTCTTCCAGACCTCCATCGGAGACCTGACCATCCCCGGCACGTGCAAGACGATTGCCGCGCGCGCCTTCTGGAAGTGCGAGGGCATCGGGGTGCTGACCATCGGCAACGGCGCCGAAACCATCGGCGAACGCGCCTTCGAAGGTCTGACATCGCTCTACGCCCTGTCGCTGGGCAACACCGTCAAGACCATCGGCGACTGGGCATTCTCCGGCGCGGCCCACTACTCGGGCGACCTCACCCTGCCGGCCGCCCTCGAGTCGCTGGGCGAACGCGCCTTCGCCAACTGCCCGATGATCAAGAAGGTCAACATCGGCCCCAGCCTTAAGGAAATCGGTCTGATACCCTTCTCGTTCTGCGACGCTCTGGAAGAATTCCGCGTCGACCCCAAGAGCGAACACCTGACAGCCGTCAACGGCATCGTCTACACCAAGGACATGAAGGTGGCCATGATGTACCCTCCGGCCCGCAGCGGCGCGTTCGACATAGCTGAAGGCACCGAGGCCGTAGCCGCAGGATGCGCCTTCTACTGCACGGGCATAACGTCGCTGACGATGCCGTCATCGCTGACCGCCATAGGCGACTGGGCCTTCGCGGGGTGCGAGAACATCCCGGACCTGGACCTGCCCGTGAAACTGATGTATCTGGGCGACCACGCCTTCGACGGCTGCACGTCGGTGACGACCCTGATCTTCAACAGCCCCCTGGAGAAGATCGGCCGGTACGCCTTCTCGAACCTCGCCAACGTAGAGTCGGTCGACATACCGTCGACGGTGACCGAAATCGGCGAATACGCCTTCTCGCAGAACTCGAAGGTAGAGACGTTCGTAGTGCCCGAGGGCGTGACGAAGCTCGACACCGGCGTGTTCTACAACTGCACGGGCATGAAATCGCTGACGCTGCCCCGCGGGCTGACCTCGATCGGCAACTTCGCCCTGTACTTCTGCACTGGCCTGACCGAGCTCGACCTTCCGGACGGCATCACCTCCATAGGCGAGAGCGGCCTCTATGCCTGCTACTCGGTCGAGGAGCTGAAGCTTCCGGAGAGCCTCGAGAGCATAGGCCAGTACGGCCTGGCGGGGATGATGAAGCTTCGCGACGTGAAATTCGGTTCCAAGCTCAAGACCATCGCACCCTACTCATTCTACTATGATACCGAAATACGCGAGGCCATCCTGCCTCCGACCGTCGAGACCATCGGCTCGGAAGCCTTCGCGGGCTGCGCGGCGATGTACAGCCTGTCGCTGGGCGAATCGCTCATCGACATCGCTCCTATGGCTTTCTCAGAATGCATCGGCCTGACGGACATCTACGCCCACGCCGCCAAGCCGGCCTACGTGGAGCACAGCAACGCTTTCGCGGCCTCGACCTACAAGGAAGCCAAGCTGCACGTGCCCGCCGGCACGGCCGAGGCATACAAGACGGCCAACGTCTGGAGCCGCTTCACGAGCGTGACGGAGCCGGCCGGCGTCGCCGATGTCGACGCCGACACCGTCAGCATCGCCGCGACCGGCAACCGCATCGTCGTGACAGGCTGCGCGAGCGCCGAGATCTACAGTGCCGCCGGACAACTCGTGTACAGCGGCGCGACCACCGGCATACCCACCCTGCCCCGCGGCCTGTACATCGTGGCCGCAGGCAATAAAGCCGTCAAGATAAACTTATGAGAATACGTCCGATAGCACTTACAGCCGCTCTGGCCGCGATGATGCCGGCGTGGAGCGCGGATTACACGCCGCGGCGGCATCGCGCCGCGCCGACAGCGCGGGCGGAAGCCGAAATATGGCGTCCGGGCACCCAGACGTCGTTCGAGAACTTCGGCGGCTGGGAGAAGACCGAAGAGAGCCGCTTCACCTACGACCGGCAGGGCCGGATACTCACCCAGTATCTCGACTCGTACAACGGTGGCAGCGAGCCAGCATCGCGGACCCTCTACACGTACACCTACACGGGCGACAACCCCCGCTTCACGCGGCGGCAGACCGACACGAGCACGGACGGCGTGTACTACGACCCGGCGTCGCTGCTTGAGCGCCGGTACGACGAGCGCGTGCCGTCGACGGTGGTCGAGAACGCCGAATCGATGTGGACCGGCGCGGCATGGGTCGAGCGCGGCAACTGCTACCGCCGGATCATCGAGCGCGACGAAGCGGGCAACATCGTGCGTGTCGACGTGCTCGTGCCCTACGAGGGCGAATACACGGCCACAGACCGCCTGACGATCACCTACGGCGCCGACGGGCTGCCGTCCACGATGCTGCACGAGGTGCTGACCCAGGGCGCAGAGCCGGGCACGTTCGTCTGGGGCGTGTCGCAGGAGTATCTGGACTGCACGTGGGAGGAATGCAACGGGCAGATCACCGCAGTGGAGGACCTGCCCTACGGCGGCAACCGCCTGGCGAGCGCGCGGATCCGCGTGGCCGAGGGCGTGTACGGCACGCTGACGTTCACCTACCCTGACGAGCGGGGCTCGTACCGCTCGGTACAGAAATTCGTCGACAACGGCATGGCTGTGAACATCATCGGCACGATGAACATCATCGACGACAACGGCAGCTACGACTTCACGATCGAAAACATCTCGGGGCTGGGCTCGATAGTCGGCCGCTACTCGCAGACGGAGAAATATCACGTCGACGCCTACGGCAACGAGACGATGATCTACACCTCCGAGACCACAGACGGCCAGGAAAGCATACTCGGCTGGATGCGCGGCGACATCGAATACAACGCCCTGCACGGCTACCCCGAGGTATACACCATCAACGAACGCGACGCCGAGACGGGCGATTTCGAGCCGCTGATGCGCATCGAGTTCGCCGACTATACCGACGCCGCCGGCATCGCAGCGGCTGAAGCCGACTGCACCGAGGGCGAGGCGGAATACTACGACCTGCGCGGCATGCGCATCGACAAACCGACGGTTCCCGGCCTGTACATACGCCGGAGCGGGAGCGGCGCCGAGAAGTTCGTAGTCCGCTGACGTATATCAGAAACATCCGAGAGGAGCACCGGCCCGGGGCCGGTGCTCCTCTTAAATTAATGTTAAAAAAGCACAAATTGCGTTGCCCGGGGGTAAAAAAGTATTATCTTTGCTCATTCATAATATATCAAGCAACTATTTTACCTTAAATCATAGATCCGAATATGAAGAAATCTCTACTTTTAGCAGCATCTCTTTTTGTATTCAGCGGCTTAGCGAGCGGGGAGACCGTGACGATGGGCTCCAACGAGTATCAGATGGAACGTCTGATCGAGCGCGAGATCGGTCCCGGCACCACTTACCTGCGCCTTCGGCTGCCCGAATACCCCCTGAACGCCAACGTGGTGATGGTTGACCTCACCAACCCCTACAACCGCATCGAGACCACGGTAGCCAAGGAATCGTCGCGCGGCACCGAGGGACTGGTCACGGCGGCCCGCCGCCAGTCGAGCGAAGGGCACCGCCCCATCGCCGCGGCCAACGCCAACTTCTGGGTCGTAGGCTCGCAGCCCGAAGGCCAGATCTGGACGGGCATCACCCGCAACGTGTCGCTGCGCAACGGCAAGATGATCACCGAGAGCAACCAGCACCGCGACCAGTGGGACGGCGGCACGATGCGGACGGGCATCGTCAGCGTGTCGTACGACAAGACCCTCTACATAGACTACTGCACGGCGTCGATCCGCATATCGAACGACAAGATCGGCTCGGCCGAAGTACACCAGTGCAACAAGGGCGTGTGGAGCGATGAGATCGGCATGTACAACAGCCACTACGGGGCCACGACCAAGTTCATGCCCATCAACTCCAACGGCAACTACTACATCGAAGAACTCAACGACGCCACGGAGGTGATCCTCGACTTCGACGAGGGTCAGCAGTGGCTGAGCGGCCAGGACATGACCTTCGTGGTGAAAGAAGTGCGCGCCGACGCAGGCCGCGGCACCCTTGGCGACCATGACCTGGCCCTGGTAGGCCGCGGCGACAACCGCGCCCTGCTGGCCCAGCTCGCCGCCGGCGACAAGGTAACGATGAAGTACACGTGGACCTTCAACCCGAATGAAAATCCCGTGACGCCGCTGCTGGAGAACGCCATCGGCGGCAACGCCCTGACGCTGCGCAACGGCGAGCTCACGGAGCACAACTTCAACGAGGCATACAACTCGCAGGTGTACTCGCGCACGGGCTACGGCACCTCGGCCGACGGCAAGACCCTCTACATCATCGTGATCGACAAGTCGACCGACCCGGTGTACGGCACCTCGAAAGGCTGCGGCACAGACCTGATGTGCACGATCGCCAAGCACCTGGGCTGCTGGAACATGGCGGCATTCGACGGCGGCGGCTCGGCCGAAATGATGATCGACGACGCGATCGTCAACAAGACCACCGAGGCATCGCCGCGCGCCGTGGCCAACGGCTGGATGGTATACTCGATAGCACCGGAGGACGACAACACCGTGGCGCGACTCGAATTCTACGAGCACACGCTCGAACAGCCCATCTTCGCATCAGGTTCGCCGCGGGTGATCGCCTACAACAAGTACGGCGCCGTGATCGACTACGACTACAAGGACGTGACCTACAGCTGCTCGGAAGGCATCGGCCAGTGCGAGGGCAACGTATTCACGGCGGGATCGACCGCCGGCAAGGGGACACTGACCGCACACTGCGGCGACGTGTCGGTGACGAAGGAAATCGAGATCATCAACGCCCAGGTAGCCATGCGCACGGCAAGCATCCTGATCGACACCTTCCGCGCCTATCCGCTGGAAGTGAACGCCGTCACCGAGGGCAAGACCTACACCTACGATCCGTCGCACCTTGAGTGGACGGTAGAGAATCCTGAAATCGCGTCGATCGACGCCGAGGGCGTGCTGCGCGGCATCGCCGACGGCACCACCGTCATCACGGGCACCATCGGCGGCGTGACCACGCAGAGCACCGTCACCGTCGAGACGGCCAAAGCCGAGTCGATGCTCTTCTGCCCCAACCAGGCATGGACCGTCCGGGGCGCCTCGGGCATGACCAACGTAGCGATGGCCGAGGACGGCACCGTCAGCTACTCGTTCGGCAAGAAGACGGCCGGCCACATAGACCTGTCGCAGAAGACCGAAGACTACTTCTCGCTGCCCGACGGCGGCTACACCACCTTCACGTCGAGCATACCGATCGCCGAACTCTCCATCGAAGTGCTGCCCGCCTCGGCCGCACGTCCGATAAGCTACAAGATCACCCCGGCCGCAAGCTGGGCCGCCGGCACCGAGCATACCGTAGACCTCGAGATAGAGAAGCAGGCCGACCTGTCGGACATAGCTTCCTACCCCATCCAGCTGCGCCGCGTGCGCTACGTCTTCGAGACGCTGCCGACCAACACCGGCGCGCAGACCTTCAAGCTCGAGGGCGTCTTCGGCCGCTACAAGAACTTCGACGGCGTACAGTCGGTAGCCGTGGCCGATCCGGCATCGGCACGCCTACTCATCTGCGGCAATCCCGCACAGGCCGGCTCGGCCGTCACTGTCAAGGCACCCGGCATCACGTCGGTAGCCGTCTACAGCATCTCGGGCGCCCTGGTGGGCCAGTATGAAGCCGACGGCACGGACAGTGCCGTGATCGAGGCACCGGCAGCGGGCACCTACGTGGTGGCAGCCGCTACGGCCGCAGGTCCGCGCTCGGCAGTCATGATCGTACGCTGAACTCCACAACCTTAAACCGCACGACTATTATGAAACGACTTATAGCCGGGCTGGCAGCGCTGTGCGCGCTGACGGCCGCGAATGCCCAGATAGCCGATATATCGGCCGCCGAACCGCTGCTGCGGGGCACCCAGAGCAATCTCTACAATCCGGTGCTCAGCCCCGACGGCTCACGGCTTCTCTTCTCCGACGCCGACTATTCCAACCTGCGCATGTACGACTTCAACCTCAACGCCACCGTCACCGTGTCGGCCGAAGGGCGCTCGGGCTACGACGCCAGCTTCGATGCAGACGGTCTGGGCGTGACATTCACCACGCAGACAACCGCCCGCCAGGGCGGCTGCCTGCGGGCCCTGTGCCACTACGACATCGCGACACAGGCCGTGAGCACGCTGGCTCCGGCCTCGCGCCGCGCCCCGGCCGTGCGCTACCGCAGCGGCGACGCGGCGGTGCGCACCGAGGACGCGACCCTCTACATCACCTCCGACGGCGGGGAGCAGGGCTACAGCCCCGTCGAGGCCGCGGCCTACCTGTGGGCATCGCTGTCGCCCGACGGGACGAAGGCCATGTTCGTGGCCGCGGGCAAGGGCGTCTACATCACCGACCTCGAGGGGCGTGTGGTGAGCTTCGCCGGCAACTATGAGGCCCCCGTATGGTTCGGCAACGACTGCATCGTGGCTCAGAAATCGACCGACGACGGCCACCAGTTCCGCTCGTCGCAGATCGTGCTCGTGAAGGCCGACGGCTCGGCCGTACAGGAGATCACCCGTCCGGAGAGCATGACGTTCACCCCCGCGGCATCGATCGCCGCGGGCCGCATCGTCTACTCGACCATCGACGGCTATCTATACCAAGTCACCGCAACGCTCAAATGATACCGGACATGAAACGCAAACTTACAGCAGCTGCCGCAGCCGGCATCATAGCCATGGCAGCGCAGGCACAGTCGGCATCCGACTATCTGATCTTCATCAACCCCGGCCACGGCGGCCACGAGAGCAACGACCGCAACGTGGTGATCGAACCATACAAGCAGGGCGATCCCAACGGGTACTGGGAGTCGAACTCCAACCTCACCAAGGGTCTGTGGCTGCGCACCATGCTCGAAGCCAAGGGCTACCGCGTGAAAATGTCGCGCACCACCAACACCGAGGACGACGACCTGGGCCTGTCGACCATATCGCGCATGGCCAACGACGCCCATGCCGACCTCTTCTTCTCGATCCACTCCAACGCCACCGGCACATCGATCCGCGCCAACTTCCCGCTGATGCTCTACCGCGGCTGGGACAACGCGGCCGACAATCCCGAAGACCGCGTCATAGCCGGCATACTCAACAAGCACCTGCTCGAGAACAAGGCCACGTACTGGACGGATCCGAGCCTGAATATCCGCGGCGACTGGGACTTCTACAACTGGGGCTACAAAGTAGGCCTCGGCGTGCTGCGCAACCTGACGGTCACGGGCATGCTGTCGGAGGGCTCGTTCCACGACTATATTCCAGAGACCTACCGCCTGATGAGCGAGGACTTCTGCCGCCTGGAGGCATGGCACTTCCGCCGCGCCGTCGACGAGTACTTCAAGATTCCCGGCGAAAGCGTCGGGCAGATAGGCGGCCTGGTCAAGGACACGCGCCTGCCTCGCTCGGGCGACTACATCATGCACGGCGACGACAAGACAGCCACCGTGCAGAACGCCACCGTCGAGCTCTACGACGCCTCCGGCACACTTAAAGCCACTTATGTGACCGATCCGGTCAACATCAACGGCTTCTATGCCTTCCGCGACGTGGAGCCGGGCAAATATCACCTGAAAGTGACGGCACCGACCCACTATCCGGCCGAAGCCGACATCGAGGTGGCAGCCGACCAGATCACCTACCGCACGCTGGAGATGCTGCGCATCCGCGACACCCCGCCGACGGTCACCGGCTACGCGCCGCTGTGGCACGAAGGCGACGAGGCCCTGCTGTGCAACACTCCGGTCGTGATCAATTTTTCGTGGGACATGGACACCGAGGCCACCGAGAAGGCGTTCAGCATCGAACCCGCCGTCGCAGGCACGTTCAGCTGGAGCGATCTCAACTACACGATGACCTTCACGCCCGACCTCCCCTACGATATCAGCACGCGCTACACCGTGCGCCTGTCGACCGACGCAAAGCACGCCGGGGGCATGAACCTGAAGGAGCCGCTTGAATTCACCTTCGCCACCACCGACCGCAACTTCATGGAAGTCATCGGCCAGTTCCCGAAGGAAGACGACACGATGCACTACCACGGAGCGGCCGTCGAGATGCGCTTTGACAAGCTGCCCGAATCCAGCTCTGTAGGCCAGCAGATCACGTGCGTAGACTCCAAGGGCAACAGCGTGGCCTTCAACCTCCGCGGCAAGAAAGTGTCGAACACCAAGTCGCGCTTCGGCTTCATACGCCTGCCATTCTCGGGCGATCTGACCGTGGGCGAGCGCTACACCGTCACCTTCTCGGGATCCATCGCCGACAAAGACGGCATCACCATCAAGGCGCCCGTGACGGTATCGTTCACCGCCGAGGACGCCGGCGCGCCCAAGACGCTGCCGCTCTACCAGCCGATGACGGACGCCGCGCGGTTCACGTTCGACGAGAGCGCCTCGAGCCACGTCACAAGCCACAAAGTGGCCGCGGACACCAAGCAGAAGCTCGGCGACGATCCCTGCGTGGCATTCACGTATAAATTCGATGAAACCGCCGGCGGCGAGGCCGTGTGGACATATAGTTCGGAGGAACTTCCGAATCCCCTGCCGCCGGGCTATCTCTTCGGCGTACATGTCTACGGCGACCTGTCGGGCAACGGGCTGTACCTGCAGCTGGGCAACGACGTGAGCACGTCGTATCTCCACGTGACCGACCTCGACTTCCTGGGCTGGCGCTACATAGAAGTACCCGCCACGGCTGACGCCTACGGAGACCTGACGGGCATCAGCATCGTGCAGAACGAAGGCCCGGCCTCTGTCGAAGGTAACTTCGAACTCGGAGAGATCCTGGCCCAGAATCCGGCCGGCGTGGCCGACATCGAGGGCGCCGGCATCAGCGTGTACCCCAATCCGGCGTCGGAGTACGTGATCGCCAACGCCGACTGCGTCATCACCTCGGTCGAACTGCTCTCGACGGGCGGTGTGACGGTAGCCCGCGCCGACGGCAACGTGCTCAACGTCAGCGAGACTCCCGCCGGAACATATCTCTGCCGCGTCAACACGGCCGGCAGCAGCATCATCAAGAAAATCATCATCAAACACTAAAAGAATCTAAATGAATTTCCGCAAACTGACAACCCTCGTCCTGGCGGCCGGCTCGCTGGCCGCCTGGGCGGGTCAGCCCCAGCGGCTGAATGTCGAGGCAGGGGCATTCCACCCCGTGCTGTCGCCCGACGGATCGGTCCTGCTCTACTCCACGGTAGACCATACCGGACTGAAGGCCCTCGATCTGGCCGACGGCAGCGTCACAGTCATAGATGAAGCGCCTTCGGCCGGCTTCCAGCCCGTGTTCTCGGCCGACGGCTCGACAGTATTCTACCGCACGGCCACGATGGTCGACGGGCTGCTCTGCCGCGACCTGCGCTCGTACGATTTCGGTACGGGCGGCAGTACGCTGCTCGCCAAGCCCTCGCGGCGCAACGACAACCTGAACGCCATCGCAGACCAAAAGACCTACGCCTGCTCCGATTTTACAGAAATCGAGGTGTGCCTCGACGGTCGCGTGACCCGGGTGAGCCCGGTGGCCGACGCGCATTCGTACCTGTGGGCATCGCTGTCGCCCGACGCCTCGCGCCTGGCGTTCTCCGAGCCATTCCAGGGAGTGTTCGTCAGCAAGGCCGACGGCTCGGAAGCCCGCCGCGTCCTTGAGAAAGGCGACTACGTCTGCTGGGCCGGCCCGTCGACCGTGATCGCCGTCGTGTCGCACGACGACGGCTACGTGATCCTGGACTCGCGCCTTGTGGCCGTGAACATCAACACCGGCATCACCCGCCTGCTCACGCCCGAGGATGTCAAGGTCAGCGAAGCCACCGCCTCGCCCTCGGGGCTGGTAGTCTACTCCGACCTCGACGGCAACCTCTTCACTCTCGATATCAACGCTCAATAACCCCCTGACATCATGAAAAAAATACTTTTTCTTGCTATAGCGGCCATACTCGCGGCCTTCCAGGGCGCCGACGCCAAGCGCATGAGCGACTTGAAAATCTATATCAACCCGGGCCACGGCGGCTACACGAGCAACGACCGCCCGATCCATCTCTACCCCTTCGAGCAGAACGACTCGCTCGGCTACTGGGAGTCGAAGAGCAACCTCTACAAGGGCCTGCACATGTACCATATCCTCGACTCGCTCGGCGCCAAGCCCATGCTGTCGCGAATCAAGAACACCGAGGCCGACGACCGCTCGCTGTCGGGCATCGCCGCAGAGGCCAACCAGTTCGGCGCCGACCTGTTCTTCTCGATCCACTCCAACGCGGGCGAGGACGTCAACTATCCGCTGATGCTCTACCGCGAGCAGGTCATCGGCACGCCCCGCTATCCCGAGAACATCACCCTGAGCGAGATCCTCGGCAAGACTCTCTACTCCAATCAGCTGCCTGTGTGGACCAATCCCCTGCAGATAGCCGGTGACCTCACATTCTACGACAAGATGTGGAAGGGCGGCCTGGGCGTTCTGCGCACGCTCTACGTCGTCGGCCTCCTGAGCGAGGGCGGCATGCACGAGCACCGTCCCGAGGCCTACCGTCTGATGAACGATGACTACTGGTGGCTCGAAGCCTGGCACTTCGTCCACGCCATCATGGAATACTTCGACACCGAGGACCGCTTCGTCACCGGCAATGTCGCCGGCATCGTGTACGACGACCACAACCTGCGCGAGAAGGACATGCCCGTGGCCTTCACCCGCCACGGACGCGACATCTACGCGCCCGTCAACGGCTGCCTGATCGAACTTATCGACGCTCAGGGCACCACCGTACAGCGCCGTACCACCGACAATATGTACAACGGCGTGTTCGTCTTCCGCAACGTCGCTCCGGGCAAGTACACCCTGCGCACCACCCACGGCGAGTACTATCAGTCGGAAGCCGCAGTCGAAGTCAAGGCCAACGAAGTGACCTACAACGACATGCCGCTGTCGATGCGCCGCGAGTTCCCGCTCGAGGTCGTATCCTACACGCCGACGGCCGAGCAGATAGCGGAGCCGCTGTCGTGCGCCACGGTGCTCCAGTTCACCTTCAATTCCGATGTCGACACCGAATCGTTCGAGAAGGCGCTGGTCATCGAACCGGCCGTCGAAGGCTTCTTCACCTACTCCGACAACAACCACCGGGCCACATTCACGCCCACGACATCGTTCGAGCGCAACACGCACTACAAGGTGACGCTGAACACGACGGTAAGCCATCCCGACCGCCGCTACGCCAATCCGAACCTGCAGCAACCGATCACCTATGAATTCTCGACCGCCGACCGCTCGCGCCTCGAGGTGCTCGACCACTTCCCGGCAACCGACGGCGAGGTATACTACGCTTCGCCCGCAATCGAGGTGCGCTTTGACAACCGAGTCAATTCAGCCGGCATCATGGACCACATCACCATCACCGACTCGAAGAACAACAGAGTGCCCCTGGTGAAGAACAACTGCCGCTTCAACACTCTGGGCAAAGTCTACGGCAACATCGTCATCACCCCGACCAGCACATTCACTCCCGGCGAGACTTACACCCTGCGCATCACCGACGAGATCCGCGACATGGAAGCCCTGCCCATGGGCAGCGAGCTGAGCTACTCGTTCAAGGCCACGGACATCACCGAAGGCCTCGAGCCGATGGAGATATTCAACGACTTCGAGCAGACCGCACCGTTCCAGTTCGTGGCCGACCGCTCAAACGGCTACACGGGCACTCCGGCCTGCTCCAGGAACACCGCCACGAAGCTCTACGGCCTGGGCTCGGCCCGCTTCAGCTACAATTTCGCCGATAACCGCGGCGGCTCGCTGACGTGGCAGTACACCGGCGACGACCAGATGGTGCTCCAGTCGGACGACAAGATCGGCATGTTCCTCTACGGCGACTTCAACCACCATCCCGTCTATCTCGGAGTAACCTCCGGCACAGACATCAAGTGGCTCAAGATCACCGACCTCGACTTCACAGGCTGGTGCCACTTCACGGTCGACCTGACCGAACTCGACCCGAGCTACACCTACATGCTCTGGGGCATCCGCATGGACCAGACCGACAGCCCGATGTGCCTCAAGGGCGCGTTCTTCATCGACAATCTGTCGACCAAGTCGTCGGGCGGCATCGGCGACATCACCGGCGACCGCAGCGACGCCCCGACCACGTACTACAATCTGCAGGGCATCGAGGTAGCGACCCCCGGACCGGGCATCTACATCGAGAAGCGCGGCAACGTAGCCCGCAAGATCGAGATCAAGTAACCCACTCTGCCCCAGCGACAGATCAGGCCGCACGGATTTCCGCGCGGCCTGATTTCTTTTTGTCAAAATTATAATTATTTTTTGGCATTTTCATCAATAATATTTACATTTGCGAGTCAACCTTAATATTCATCTCCTAAAACTATTTACCATGATTATCGGAGTCCCCAAAGAAATCAAGAACAACGAGAACCGAGTCGCCGTGACGCCCTCAGGGGCGCGCGAGCTGGTCGCTCACGGCCATACCGTATACGTTCAGACTGCCGCCGGCACGGGGAGTGGATTCACCGACGCCGACTATGCCGGTGCCGGCGCCCTGATCCTTCCTACAATAGAAGCGGTCTACGACATCGCCGAGATGATTATCAAGGTCAAGGAACCGATTGAAGCCGAATATCCACTTATCAAAAAAGGCCAGGTGGTGTTCACGTACTTCCACTTCGCCAGCGACCGATCGCTCACCGATGCGATGCTTGCATCAGGAGCCGTGTGCATAGCATACGAGACCGTCCGTCTGCCGGACCGCTCTCTGCCCCTGCTCGTGCCTATGAGCGAAGTGGCAGGCCGCATGTCGGTACAGGAAGCGTGCCGCTTCATGGAACGCCCGCAGGGAGGCCGCGGCATTCTCATGGGTGGCGTTCCGGGTGTGAAGCCGGCGCGCGTACTCATCCTTGGAGCGGGCATAGTGGGCCGCAACGCCGCAAAAATGGCCGCAGGGATGGGAGCCGACGTCACTGTCGCCGACATATCACTTCCCACCCTGCGTCATGTGGCCGACGTGATGCCCGCCAATGTCAAGACACTCTATTCGTCGCGCCACAATATCGAGCAGGAACTGCCTCACGCCGACGTTGTAATAGGTTCAGTACTTGTGCCGGGGGCGAAGGCACCGCATCTGATCACCCGCGACATGCTCAGACTCATGCAGCCCGGCTCCGTACTCGTCGACGTAGCCATCGACCAAGGCGGATGCTTCGAGACCTCCGTACCTACCACGCACTCCGAACCGACTTATGTGCTCGACGGTATCGTGCACTATGCCGTAGCCAACATTCCCGGTGCCGTACCCCGCACATCGACACTCGCCCTAACTAATGCAACGTTGCCCTACGCCCTGCGTCTGGCCGACAAGGGCTGGCAGAAGGCCTGCCGTGAGGATCCTGCTCTGGCGCAAGGCGTCAACATAGCCGACGGCAAGATCACCTTCCCGGGCGTAGCCGAAGCCTTCGGACTTCCCTGCAGCAAGCTCAGCCTCTAAACTTCATAATGTCGAGGGTGTTGCAGAACCGTATAATGTAGGGATGCTCCATGGAGCATCCGAGCGCAAAGCATTGAGGTTCAGCGGATGCACGAGCGTGCATCCCTACAAATACGACGATATTTTTAAGTTCTGCAACACCCCCGAACTGAAAGAGTTCAGCGGGCTTGCAGGCTCAGGCGGCGGGCGGAGCGGCGCTGGCGGGTGATGACCCACATGGCGCCGATGAAGTAGACGCCGGTGAGGATCCACAGCCATATGTAGGGCCGGGCATTCTCGGCGAGGGTGGCGCCGTTGGAATTGATACGGACGAAACCCTCGACACCCCAGGTGGCCGGAATCATATTGCCGAACCAGGTGAAGAATCCGTTCATGGCATAGCGCGGCCAAGTCAGGCCCGAGAGGAACAGGAACACAACGGAGGTGAAGACGATCGCCAGGAATCCGCTCTCGCGCTCGGTACAGAATCCCTGAAGGGTAAGGCCGAACATCGCCGACGACAGCAGCATCGGCAGCAGGAACAGCAGATAATCGACCGGATCGCCCTGATGCGGCAGGCTGAACATCTCGGGGATAAACCTCACGACATAGATGCACATCGGTATGTAGAGCACCACGTAGCATAGCGCTTTGCCCCAGATAGTGGCGGATACTGACGCCGAGTCCACGGCGAGCGGGTCGACCCCGCCGTTGCGGCGCCGGCGCTCACGCGATGTGCCGGCCAACATGCATATGCCCAGCACCATACTCTGCTGCAGAATAAGAATGATGATACCGGGCATGATAAACGAGGCGAATCCCTGTCCGGGGTCGCCGAGGAAGTTGTTCTTGCTTTCGACCGGCAGTCCGCCGAGGCCCAGGGCAGAGGCGCCGAGCATGTCGAGCTTCGCGCCGGTTATCTCCGAGGCGAGCCTGATCTGTACGTCGGTAAGCGCAGATATGAAAGCCCTGTACCGCAGCAGCAGACTCATCTCGGCGTAGAAAGGCACCGTGGCGGTCTCGCCGCGCGTGATACGGTCGCTGTAGTCGGCCGGTATCTCCAGGATGCCGAATACCTCGTTGGAAGCGAAGAGCCGCCTGGCCTCGGCCATATCGGCGCAGTAGTCGTAGATCTCGACCGACGGCGAGGCCGAACACATCCTCACCAGATGGCGCGAAGCCTCCGTACGGGAATGATCGACAACGGCGACCGGCATTTTGGTCACAATCTCCGGATTGTAGATCAGCGTATACGTGACGGGATAGAGCAACGGCAGCGCAATGAAAAAAAGCAGGACGCCGATGTCCCGGACCGTCAGCGACCACTCGCGGCGGAACACGAGGGCCACATCGGCGAACCAGCGGCCGACAGCCTTCAGCGGATTGTATGTATGACGTTCAGAATTCATGACAGCCAAAAATCAAGGAACATAAACCGGGTTGAGACATGCTTTCTTAAGCCTCCACACCAAGGCGGACGCCACCAGCGGGAAGAGAATCAGCGCCGCATAGTAATATCTGCAGTAGTAGACCGGGAAGGAGTCGAGACCGGCGAAAATATAGATCAGAAACATATACCTGACCGGAACCATATAGGAAAAAATGGCGATCGCGCCGTACATCTCCTGCACTGGGAAGGAGTATCCGGCGAACGAGAACGTCAGGATGCCGATAAGGCACGAGAGAATCAGTGCCATGCGGGGATTGGGCACAATGCACGTAAAGAGTACGCCCATAGCCTGCGATGCGATGATGAACAGCTCCATGGCCAGCATCAGCGCGGGCAGATCGCCGCACGGGAACTGACAGAAGCAGAAGAGCAGCGACAACAGAAACTGCCCGATGACGCTCCACACCACGAAGTGCGGGATAAGCTTGCCGGCGAGGGCCACGAACATAGAGCCGCGCGCGGTCGATAGCCATTGGGGCGAGGTGCCCTTCTTGATCTCCATGGTGATGCCGAACGTCGTCATGATCATGATCAGGAGCGCCATGCAGCCGAAAAGGAACGACGGGCTGAGGTAGATCGAATAGTTGAGCCAGGGATTCCCGATAGGATGGTCGGCGATGACGACGGGCTGCAGCAGAGGCGCCACAGACTCGTCGGCGGCTCCGGCCGACACAAGCTGTGTGCGGACGACTCCGGCCGAAGTGGTCACGGCCACGGTCTTGAAGCCCTTGAACGAGAGCGTGCCGGGCACGAAATATGTCAGGTTATTGAAAAATTCAAGCGTCGGCCTGCGGCCTGTGACTACGTCGCGCTGAAAATCGGAGGGGATGACGAAGAAGCCGTATATGTCGCCGCGGCGCACGGCCGCCATGGCCCGGTCGTAGCTCTCGCCTGCCATGTCGACGGAGATGAGCTCGGTGGCGGCAAGATTGCGCGTCACGCGGCGCGACATCTCCGACTGGTCGAGATCGACTATGGCGACAGGCACCTTCAGCGGGAGGCCCGGGCCGAGAATTCCGACGAAAAACAGCATCAGCAGCAGCGGCACGATGACCATCATCGCCAGGTAGCTTCCCCGCGACGTCATCACGCCTATCTCGCGGCGTATAGATGCTGTCAAGCCTATACTCATAGTTCAGGAATGATTGAAATTGCCGGAGTATTACCGGGCGTTTTTACTTGTAATAGACGGCCGACATGCCGGGACGGAGCCCTTTCACGCTCTCGTCGGGACGCAGCTTGATCTCGAATGTGCGGCTGTCCCACGAGCCGTTGCTCTTGGTCGAGCGCCAGGTTGCGTACGAGCCCATGTCGCGGATATAGTAGACCTTGGCCTTGATCTTCTCCTTGTTAAGCGCGGGAATCATTACCTCGATCTCGGCGCCCATGGGGAGGTCGGCGAGCAGCTCCTCGCGGACGTTGAATGTGATCCAGCGCTTGTCGAGACGCAGCACGCTCATGATAGGAGTGCCCATGGCCACGAGCTCGCCCGGTTCGGGGTAAATCTCGTCTATGATTCCGTCGCACGGGGCTACGAGGTACTGGTCGTCGAGCACGGCCTCGACTTGGGCGACGCCGCCGCCGGCGGCATCGACAAGTGCCTGTGTCGATTCCTTATCCTCGACCTGCGCTCCGGCCACGGCGAGCGAGTGGTTGCTCTTTGCGGCGCTGAGAGCGGCCACGGCCGCATCATAGGCGGCTTTGGCCTCGTCGCGCTTCTGCTCCGATACGACGCCTTCGCGGTAGAGGTTCTCCATGCGGTCGTAGGTCTTTTTGGTGATCTCTACGGCGGCCTGGGCCTGGGCCACCATGTCGGCGGCGGCCTGAATGATCTGCGTGCGTGTGCCGGCGTCGACCTTGCGGTTCTGTGCGCGGGCCACATCCTGCATGGCCTGAGCCTGGGTGAGCTGGGCTTCTACGACGGCCGAGTGGATGCGCACGAGCGTGTCGCCGGCGGCGACAGTGTCGCCCTCCTCGACAAAGAATTCGACTACGCGGCCGGGCATCTTGCCCGAAATGCGCACTGTGGTACCCTCGACCTGGCCTTCCACGAGGTCGTCGGGGCGATTCATGAACAGGAAGCCTATGATGGCGATTACAGCCACAGCGAGCACGACTACGCCCATGGTGATGAGGAGCCCGCGGTTGGCCTTGCGCTCGGCGGTTGACTGACTGTTGATATTGCTGTCTGACATATCTTTAAGGTTGATGTGATTAGCTATGTTAGGGGATTTCAGTAGAGTGTGCCGAGGCATTTCGACAGGTAGACGTTGCAGAGCTGCACGTCGATCATTGCGTCGATCTGCTCGGAATGGGCCTTGAGCCACGCGGTCTGCGCCTCGAGCACATTGTCGGTGGTGGCGACGCCTTCGGAGAATGCAAGGCCGGCGCAGCGCAGGTTCTCATCGGCGCTGGCGAGGTTGTCGCAGGTGGTCATGTAGGTCTTGTATGCCTCGGAGGTCTTGAACGAAGCCTGGCGCACCTGCAGTTCGACCATCGACTCGGCGTCGGCGAGCTGGAGCTGCATGACGGTCTCGTCTACCGCGGCGGCGCGGTAGCGGTTGTAGTTGCCGCCCCAGTGCCACAGGGGTATGGTCAGCGTGGCGCCGACGGAGAAAGCGCCCTTGAACCGGCGCTTGAAGCCGTCGTACATATTCGGGTTGGAGAACGTGTAGGCGCCGACCAGGGCCACGTTGGGGAGCATGGCCGAGAGGGCGAGCTTCTTCTTGTGACCGGCGATCCGCACGCCCATGCGCAGGGCCTCGAGGTCGGGGCGCCGGGCGTAGACGTCGTTCATGTTGTAGGTATTGGCCACCTCGGCGGTGATCTCGGGCTGCTCGCGGTCCTCGTCGGCGAGGCGGAAGACGGTGCTGACAGGCAGGCCGCAGACCTGCGCGAGCGCCATACGGCTGAGCACAAGGCCGTTCTCGACCTTGGTCAGGTCGACCTGCGCCGAATTGAGCTTGACGTCGACGCTGAGCACGTCGGCGCGGGTGCAGACACCCTGGTCGAACATCTTGTGCACGTCGCTGTCGAGCGAATCGAGGAGCGCCACATAGCTCTTGGCCAGATCGTACTTGGCCTTGAGCGACACCACCATCCAGTAGGCGGCGTCGACGGCGTAGATGACGTTCTCGGCCTCGGCGTTGTGCATGGCGTGGGCCAGCAGCTCGGCATCGCGCGTGATACGGTTGAGCGCCACGATCTTACCGCCCATATATATGGGCTGCGTGAGGGTAACGGCTCCGAAAAAGACGTTGTGGATGTTGTAGGTCATCGCCTCCTTCGGTATCAGGGCCACGGTCGAGGGCACATACTGGCCGCCCGGTCCTTTGATGGGAACGCCAGTCTCTGGATTGGTGACCAGATTGAACTCATACGAGCCCGTCTTGGGGTCGAACGTCTTGGTGGGCAGGAGCTGGTCGGAGTCGAAGATAGAAATTTCGCGCTGATTGTATGTGTAGCCGCCTGCGAAGTCGAGCGCCGGCAGATAGGCGGCAAATGCGGCATCCTTCTCATAGCGGGCCTTGTCGATGTTGCTCCGCGAGATCATTAGCTGTTTGTTTGATCTCAGAGCCATGCTGCGGCACGAATCGAGGGACACGACATCGGCCGACCGTGCGACGAAGGCGCCGGCCGACAGAGTCAGGAGTGTGATGAAGGCAGATAACCTCATAGGAATAATTAGTTGAACGTTTCTTTTATAACCGAAAAAAGCTGATAAATGTTCTGTGGGCACAAAAGTAACAACAATACGCAACACAAAAAACAGCAGATGAAGATGGTGCTAAAAATTCGCCCATATGTCCAAAATTCTTTCCATCTGTGGGAAAAATGTAAAATAATCCGTAAATTTGCGAAATGAAACACCGCGCGCTGATCATTATCATTGCTGTGCTGGGACTGGCTGCCGCCGGCTGCCACTCGCAGCGCCACACCGTGCGCGGCAGCCGCGGCCAGCAGACCGTCAGGACCGACGACACCGACGATGACATATATGCCCGTCCGCCGGCCGGTTCGGGCGCCGAAAAGCGCCTGGTCGACACCGCGCGCCGATGGCTCGGGACACCCTACCGCTACGGGGGCAACGACCGCAGCGGGGTTGACTGCTCGGGCTTCACGTGCGCCGTGTTTGTCGAGGCCACGGGCATAAAGCTGCCTCGGTCGTCGCGCGAACAGGCTGATTTCTGCAGACGGATCGAACGCCGCGGGCTCCGCACAGGCGACCTGGTCTTCTTCTCGTCGAAAGGCGGCGGCAGCCGCGTCAATCATGTGGCTATCTATATAGGCGACAATAAGATAATCCATGCCACAAGCTCTCGCGGCGTCATAGTCAGCGACCTCGCCGAAAGGTACTGGTCGACACACTTCTTCGGGTGCGGGAGGGTTGCCGGATGGCAATAGTAATTAAATTTATGTTACCGAATATTAATGATAGTTAATAAGGCGGTATATTCCAATTAAAAGTCTTATCTTTGTCGAAAGCAAAAATACCAACCTTGAATCTGATAAAAGGAATGAAAATAAGAAAAGCCGCCGCAGCTCTCGCCATACTCGCATCGGGAGCTTTCGGCGCCGTCGCAGGCCAGCAGGAAGACGCTGTGCTGCAGGTAATCAACAGCTACCGGCCCGGATCGACGGGCTACGGCGACATGTCAGTAAAGAAAATCACCGTCAACCGCCAGAAAAAGACCGTAACCGTCGAGTGCAACGACCGCACGGCCAACCTCCCGCTGACAGCCGACCGCATGGCCGCGCTCAAGAGCGACATTCTCAAAAGCCTGGGGCAGCAGTACAGCGGCTACACCGTGCGTCTGACGGCCGGCGACAAAGACCTCGACAGCCTGGTGCTGTTCGCAGCCGGCACCGGCACGGGCCCGACAGAGACCGTACCCTTTGTGACCGACCTTGAGGCTCCGGCAGCTCCGGCAGGCCTCGACGGCACCAACATAGCGCTGTGGCAGAGCCACGGATGGTACTTCGAGCCCAAGCTCAACCGCTGGGAGTGGCAGCGCGCACGCGTGATGCAGACCGTCGAGGACCTGTACACGCAGAGCTATGTGATGCCGTTCCTGATGCCGATGCTCGAGAACGCCGGCGCCTACGTCATGAGCCCCCGCGAGCGCGACATCAACCTCACCGAAATCATAGTCGACCGCGACAGCGAGGCCACACCGGGCTACACCGAGAAGCACGGCTCGAAGAAGTGGCAACAGTCGACCGGCGCCGGCTTCGCCTGGGACGGCAAACCACTGCGCAACGGCAGCCATCCCTTCCAGGGGGGCAAGGGTCGCCGCGTAGCCACGCTCAACGGCACCGGCGGCGAGCTGTCGGAAGCCACGTGGTCGGCCGACATTCCCGCCGACGGCACCTATGCAGTATACGTCAGCTACACCGCCGAACCCAACGCGGCCACCGACGCCCGCTACACAATACACACAGCCGGAGGCGACCGCCACTTCACCGTCAACCAGCAGATGGGCGCCGGCACTTGGATCTACCTCGGCCACTTCCCCCTGAAGGGCGGCAAGGATCAGGCCGTAGTCACGCTCGACAACTACAGCGCCAAGCCCGGGACGGTAGTGAGCGCCGACGCCGTAAAGATCGGCGGCGGCATGAACGTGGTGGAGCGCATCGTCAAGGAGCCGCTCGACTCGATCGACTACCGCTACACCGGCAGCGGCTACCCGAAATTCGTCGAAGGCGCCCGCTACTTCCTGCAGTGGGCCGGCGCGCCTGACAGCGTCTTCACTCCCAGCGACTACGTCAACGACTACGGCGACGACTACAAGTGCCGCGGCCTGTGGGTCAACTGGCTCGCCGGCGGCTCGTCGATGCTCCCTGACCGCGAGGGCCTGAAAATTCCCGTCGACCTGAGCTTCGCCTTCCACACCGACGCAGGCACCTTCGCCGACGACTCGATCGTAGGCACCCTCGGCATCTACTGCACCGCCAACGGCACCGACGGCAACGGCGGACCGCGTGCCACCTCGCGCGACTACACCGACCTGGTCATGACCAACATCGTCAACGACATCCGCGCCACTTACGAGCCCAGCTGGACACGCCGCGGCATGTGGGACCAGTCATACTTCGAGGCCCGCGTGCCGCAGGTGCCCGCGATGCTGCTCGAGCTGCTCTCGCACCAGAACTTCGCCGACATGAAGTACGGCCTCGACCCCGCCTTCCGCTTCGTGGTGTCGCGCGCCATCTACAAGGGCATGCTCCAGTACCTTGCCCACCGCGACGGCCGCGAATATGTCGTACAGCCGCTCCCGGTCAAAGATTTCGCCATCGCAGCCGCCGGCGACCGCCGCTACCGACTGACCTGGGCCGAGACAGTCGACTCGCTCGAGTCCACGGCCAAGCCCACATATTATATAATAGAACACCGCGCGGCCGGCTCGCAGGCATTCACCCGCCTGGCCACCGTCACCGAACCCGCCTATGAGGTGACCGTCGGCGACACCGACATCCACTCGTACCGCATCATCGCCGGCAACGACGGCGGCGTGTCGTTCCCCTCGGAAGTGCTGGCCCTGTGCGACCTGCAGAACGGCTCCGAGCCCGTGCTGATCGTCAACGGCTTCACCCGCGTGAGCGCTCCCGACTGGTTCGAGGCCTCGGAAGGCATCGCCGGCTTCTACGACGAGCGCGACCACGGCGTGCCCTACGTCTACGATATCAGCTACATCGGCAAGCAGTTCGAATACCGCCGCGACATCCCCTGGATGGACGATGACGCAGCCGGCTTCGGCGCATCGCGCTCCAACTACGAAAACAAGGTAGTGGCCGGCAACACCTTCGACTACGTCTACACCCACGGCTACGCCGTGGCCGCCGCAGGCCATTCGTTCGTGTCGACGTCGGTCGGCGCCTACATTGCCTCCGACTGTGGCGCCGAGCCCCGCATCGTCGACCTGATTCTGGGCAAGCAGAAGGAAATCAAGCACGGCCGCGGCGTCTACGGGACGTACTTCAAGACCTTCCCGAGCGCTCTGCAGGACAAGATCAGCCGCGCCGCAGCAGCGGGCACCGACTTCTTCGTCAGCGGCGCATTCGTGGCCACCGATCTGTGGGACAATCCCAACTCGAGCGCCGAGACAGCCGCCGCCGACCAGAAATTCGCCACCGAAGTGCTCGGCTACCACTGGCGCGTCGGACAGGCATCGGTCACCGGCGAGGCCTACGAAGTCGACTGCCGCTTCAAGGCCTTCACCGGCGGCGAATATGAGTTCTCGAACGAGCTCAACGCCGACTGCTACGCCGTAGAGTCGCCCGACTCGTTCTACGCCGCCGACAAGGACCGCGGCTGCACCATGATGCGCTACAGCGAGAACAACCTCGTAGCCGGCACCGCCACAGCCTTCGACGGCTATCGCACGGTAGTCATCGGATTCCCCTTCGAGACCATCCGCGGCACCGAAAGCCGCGCCGGCCTCATGAGACAGATACTCAACTTCTTTACGAACAAATAAACATCAACAATCCATAAACAAATAGCATGAAAACAACTATCAACTGCTTTGTCCCCTTTGCGGAAGCCGCGCAGGTAAAGGCCACCGTTGAAGCTCTCAAGCAAAGTGAGCTCGTGACAAAAATCTTCCTTCTGGCCACCGACCCGAAGGCCGAAGCTGTCCTGGGCTGTGATCTGATCCACATCGACACGCTCAACTCGTCGTCGACCATGAAGAAGATCGCCGAGGCCGCCAACTCCGACTTCATCCTGCTCTACACCAAGTACGACACCCTCGTACCGGGCTACTTCGCCCTCGACCGCCTGGTACGTCTGGCCGGCGACTCGAAAGCCGGCATGCTCTACGCCGACTCGTACGTAGTCACCGACGGCGTGCGCGCCAACGCTCCCGTGATCGACTATCAGTTCGGCTCGCTCCGCGACGACTTCAACTTCGGCTCGCTGCTGTTCTTCAACACGGCCGACTTCCGCAAGGCAGCCGCCGGCATCAGCGCCGACTACAAGGCAGCCGGTCTCTACGACCTGCGCCTGCGCCTGAGCCGCATCGCCCCGATAGTTCATGTCAACGAATATCTCTACACCGACATCGCCGCGCCCAAGAAGGAGACCGGCGAGGCCATCTTCAGCTACGTCGATCCCAAGAACCGCGGCGTACAGATCGAGATGGAACAGGCCTGCACCGACCACCTGAAGGCCATCGGAGGCTACCTTGCGCCGAAATTCGACAAGATCGAATTCGACCGCGGCGACTTCGAGTACGAGGCATCGGTCATCATCCCGGTGCGCAACCGCGTCCGCACCATCCGCGACGCCATCAAGAGCGTCCTCAGCCAGAAGACCGACTTCCCATTCAACCTCATCATCATCGACAACCACTCGACTGACGGCACCGGCGAGGCCATCGAGGAATTCGCCGACGATCCCCGCGTGATCCACATCATCCCCGAACGCGACGACCTCGGCATCGGCGGCTGCTGGAACATGGGCGTGCAGCACCCGAAGTGCGGCAAGTTCGCCGTGCAGCTCGACTCCGACGACGTATACGCCGACGAGAACACCCTCACCAAGATGGTCAAGGCATTCTACGACCAGAACTGCGCCATGGTTGTCGGCACGTACATGCTGACCGACATCGACATGAACATGATCCCGCCGGGCGTGATCGACCACAAGGAGTGGACGCCCGAGAACGGCCGCAACAACGCCCTACGCATCAACGGCCTCGGCGCTCCGCGCGCATTCTACACCCCGATGCTGCGCGAAATCCACGTGCCCAACACCTCGTACGGCGAGGATTACGCCCTGGGCCTGGCCTTCTCGCGCCACAACCAGATCGGCCGCGTCTACGACGTAGTCTACTTCTGCCGCCGCTGGGAGGACAACTCCGACCACGCCCTTGACATCGTCAAGACCAACAACAACAACCTCTACAAAGACCGCATCCGCACCTGGGAACTCCAGGCACGCTGCGCCATGAACAAGGAATAATGGAAAGCAAGGTCAATTCCGCACAGATTGACAGCTTCATCGCATCGCAAATTGCCGAGTGGCCCCAGGCCGCCGGCAATTTCGAGGCGCTGAAGGGCGTCAAGGTCAAGGAAGTGCAGCTGCCGGGCTGGACAGTGAAGGTACAGTTCAATCCGGCCCGCATCGTATCGTCATCGGCCAAGGTCGACGCCAAGTCGCTCAAGGAGCGCAAGTGCTTCCTGTGCGCCGCCAACCGTCCCGCCGTACAGCGCGGCATCGACTGGGGGGGCCGCTACACGATCCTGATCAACCCGTTCCCGATCTTCCCCCGTCACCTCACCATCCCCGACCGCACGCACACCGACCAGCTGATCGCCGACCGCATCGCCGACATGATGCAGCTCGCATCGGAGCTGGACGAGTACACCGTCTTCTACAACGGCCCCAAATGCGGTGCGTCGGCTCCCGACCACATGCACTTCCAGGCCGGCAACAGCGACTTCCTCACCCTGGGCGCCGCCCTTGAGGACGCCGAACTCAAGACCGTGGCCACTGACGGCGACGCCACCCTGGCCCTGGTCGACACACTGCCGCTGAAGGTCTTCGTCATCGACGCCGCCGACCCTGCCGCCGGCCAGCGTCTGTTCCACCGACTCTACGCCGCCATCCCGGTGCCCGAAGGCGAGAAGGAACCGATGATGAACCTGCTCTGCTACGCCACCCCTGCCGGCGTGCGCCTGGTGGTGATACCGCGCAAGCGCCACCGCCCGTCGTTCTACGGCACCGAAGGCGAAGGCACCATGCTGCTCAGCCCGGCGTCGGTCGACATGGGGGGCGTATTCATCACCCCGCTCGAGAAGGACTTCAACGCCCTCGACGCAGACAAGATCAACCAGGTGCTCGGCGAACTCTGCCTGAGCGCCGACGAAATCAACGAAATAGCCCGAAACGTAAAATAAACATGGCACACGAACCTGAGATAAGCGTCGGCATCCTGAGTGCCGCCGAGATAAACATAGTGCTGCTGGCCGACTACCGCTGCAGCACCGGCGAGGTTGTACGCGGTCCGCAGTCGCTGGCCGTGACCCCCGACGGCCTGATAGCCTGGCAGGGCTGCACGTACCCGACCGTAGAGTTCGACCCGCTCGATGCGGCCACAGCCTCTTTCGAGATCAAGGACGTCATCATCGGCGTCAACTTCCACTGGGAACGGCGCGAGGACCAGCGCTTCTCGGGCAAGTGCCGCTTCATAGTCGAGGGCGACCGCCTCACAGTCATCAATCAGCTGCCCGTGGAGGACTATCTGCTGAGTGTCATCTCGTCGGAGATGAGCGCCCACGCATCCGAGGAACTGCTCAAGGCCCACGCCGTGATCTCGCGCTCGTGGCTGCTGGCACAGATCGACAAGACCCGCCGCCTGGAACAGAGCGGCGAGAAATACTCGGCTACAACCGTCACGGACGACGAGCTCATCAAGTGGTACGACCGCGAGGACCACGTCAACTTCGACGTCTGCGCCGACGACCACTGCCAGCGCTACCAGGGCATCACCCGCCAGTCGACCCCGAAAGTGGCCGTGGCCATCAACGCCACCCGCGGTCAGGTGCTGACCGACGCCGCCGACGGCTCGCTCTGCGACGCCCGCTTCTCGAAGTGCTGCGGCGGCGTGTTCGAGGAATTCGAATACTGCTGGGAGCCCAAGCGCTTCAGCTATCTGAAAGCACTTCGCGACGCTCCGCAGGAAAACGACTTCCCCGACCTGCGCGACAACGCCGAGGCCGAAAAGTGGATCAACTCGCGCCCCGACGCCTTCTGCAACACCTCCGACGCCTCCATACTCAAGCAGGTGCTCAACAACTACGACCAGGAGACCACCGACTTCTACCGCTGGAAGGTCGAATACGGCCGCGACGAACTCGCCGCCCTGGTGCGCGAGCGCTCAGGCATCGACTTCGGCGACATCGTCGACCTGCAGCCGCTCGACCGCGGCACATCGGGCCGCATCTGGCGCCTGCGCATAGTCGGCACCCGGCGCACGATGATCATCGGCAAGGAGCTTGAAATCCGCCGCACCCTCTCGCCAAGTCACCTCTACAGCTCGGCATTCACCGTCGAGCGGCTCGACATCGACGAAGCCACGGGCGTGCCGGGCCGCATCGTGCTCCGCGGGTGCGGCTGGGGCCACGGCGTAGGCCTGTGCCAGATCGGCGCCGCCGTCATGGGCGCCAAAGGCTACGGCTACCGCGCCATCCTCGCCCACTACTTCCCCGGAGCCGAAATCAGCGAGCTCTACCAGTAAAAACCATCATCACCAACCGTTATCTCATACACAACAATGGCAAAAGCAACAAAAAGAAATCCCTGGGCATGGATACCCTCGCTATACTTCGCGCAGGGCATACCCTTCATCTTCATCAACATGGTGACGATGGTCCTCTTCACCCAGCTGGGCATGTCGGAGACCGACGCCGCCCTGTACACCGGCTGGCTCTACACGCCGTGGGTGATCAAACCCTTCTGGGGCCCCATAGTCGACATCATCAAGACCAAGCGCTGGTGGACCGTGACGATGCAGATCTGCATCGCGATCGGCCTGGGCGCCATAGCCTTCACGCTGCCGCTGCCCGACGCCGCCGAGATCAAGGCCGGGCTGCCCGTCAGCGCCTTCAGCATCGCGCTCTGCTTCTACGTGGTGACCGCCTTCTGCTCGGCCACACATGACATCGCCTCCGACGGCTACTACATGATCGCGCTCGACACCAACCAGCAGAGTATGTTCGTCGGTATCCGCTCGACCTTCTACCGCTGCGCCAACGTCTTCGGCCAGGGCGGTCTGGTGGTGATCGCCGGCGTCCTGCAGAACCAGACGGGCAGCGCCGCCCTGGGCTGGAAATGGACCGTGGCCATCTGCGCCATCTTCTTCGGCGTCGTAGCCCTGTGGCACGCCTTCATCCTCCCCTACCCGTCGACCGACAAGGCCGTGGGGGGCGGCGAAAAGAAGACCGTCGGCGGCATCCTGAAGGAATTCGGCGGCTCATTCGTCACCTTCTTCCAGAAGAAGCATGTCATCCTCGCCATGCTCTTCATGCTCCTTTACCGCCTGCCCGAGGCACAGGTAGTGAAGCTCTGCCAGCCCTTCCTGCTGGCCGCCCGCGACGCAGGCGGCCTCGGCATGAGCCAGGAGGAAGTAGGCCTGGCCTACGGCACGCTGGCCATCATCGGCCTGACCATAGGCGGCATCATCGGCGGCATCTGCGCCTCCAAGGGCGGCCTGCGCAAGTGGATCTGGCCCATGGCGCTGGCCACATCGCTCAACTGTATCGCCTACATCATCCTGTCGAACGTCCAGCCCGACTTCGCCACCGGCAGCGGCCGCGCCATCGTCTTCGCCTGTCTGATTCTGGAGCAGTTCGCCTACGGATTCGGCTTCACGGCATTCATGCTTTTCATGATGTACTTCGCCGAAGGCCCATACAAGACATCGCACTACGCCATCTGCACCGCATTCATGGCCCTGGGCATGATGCTTCCGGGCATGGCAGCCGGCTGGATCAAGGAAACCCTCATGGGCAACTCCTACATAAACTTCTTCTGGTGGGTACTGGGCTGTAACCTCGCCACCTGGACCGTGACGCTGCTCGTGCGCCGCACCATCGACCCGGCTTACGGCGCAAAACATCCCGCCGAAACCCGCAAGGACCTCGAGAAAGCCGAGGACAACTCCGACGAACTCTAAGACACAAGTCTACATCACCTGACAGACCAATGAAAAAGATACTGACAACCATACTCGCAGCGGCCGCAGTGCTGGCCGCTGCGGCCCAGGTAAAGCCCGGCATAGAGGTGCTGCGCGACAACGGCTTCGCACCGCTCCAGGGCAAGCGGGTAGGCCTGATCACCAATCCGACGGGCGTCGACAACAAGCTCAAGTCGACAATCGATATCCTGCACGAGGCTCCCGGCGTGGAGCTCGTGGCCCTGTTCGCCCCCGAACACGGCGTGCGCGGCGACGTACACGCCGGCGACAAGGTCGACAATGCCGTCGACCCGGCCACGGGTGTGACCGTCTACTCCATCTACGGCGGCGTGCACAAGCCCACCCCGGAGATGCTCAAGGACGTCGACGTGCTCATCTACGACATCCAGGACATCGGCTGCCGCTCGTACACGTTCATATCCACCATGGGCAAGGCCATGGAAGCCTGCGCCGAACAGGGCAAGCAGTTCATGGTGCTCGACCGCCCCAACCCCGTGGGCGGCAACAAGGTCGAGGGCTGCCTGGTCGAGGACTCATGCTTCTCGTTCGTCAGCCAGTTCCCCATCCCCTACCTCTACGGCCTGACGCCCGGCGAGCTCGCCCGGTACCTCAACGACGAGGGACTGCTCGGCGACAGCCTGCGGTGCGACCTGACGGTCGTGCCGATGGAAGGCTGGAGACGCGACATGGACTTCCGCGAGACCGGACTGCCCTGGGTGCTTCCCTCGCCCCACATTCCCAATCCTGAGGCGGCAGTCTACTATCCGGTCAGCGGCATCCTCGGCGAACTCTACTACATGAGCATCGGCGTGGGCTACACCGAGCCCTTCAAGCTCTTCTGCGACGAATATATCGACGCCGAGGAACTTGCCCGCCGCATGAACGCCCTCGAGCTGCCCGGCATGATGTTCCGCCCCATCCACATCAAGCCCTTCTACTCTACCGGCCAGGGCAAGGACCTCGCCGGCATCGAGGTCTACGTTACCGACCGGGCCACGGCTCCTCTGTCGCTCACCCAGTTCTACGTGATGCAGGAACTCGCCGAAATGTATCCCGACAAGGCTCCGTTCAAGGAAGGCAACGCCGACCCCAAGCGCTTCAGCATGTTCGACAAGGTCTGCGGCAGCAAGGAGATCCGCAAGCGTTTCGGCGAGAACTACAAGGTGGCCGACATCATCGACTACTGGAACAAGGACAACGACAGCTTCCGCACGGCCTCGTCGAAGTACTATCTCTACAAATAACAACCCGCAACAATGACAGACTCACCCCGACATAACGAATTCCTGGCCGACATCAGGGAATTCATACCCAAAAAGCGGATTTTCACCGACGAGCTGCGCACCCTGGCCTGGGGTACCGACGCCGGATTCTACCGCATGATCCCAAAAATTGTGGTCATAGCCGAGACTGAGGAAGAGGTGTCGGGGCTGCTCCGCGCCGCCTCGCGCCGCGAGGTGCCGGTAACGTTCCGCGCCTCGGGCACGAGTCTGTCGGGGCAGGCCATCACCGACTCCGTGCTGGTGGTGGCCAACAAGGCGTGGACCGACTACAAGGTGTCAGACGACGCCCGCTACATCACCATGCAGCCGGGCATCCTGGGCAAGACGGCCAACGACATCCTGCGCCCCTACGGGCGGATGTTCGCCCCCGACCCCGCGTCGAAGAACTCGGCGTCGGTCGGCGGCATCATCATCAACAACGCCTCGGGCATGAACTGCGGCACGCACGCCAACAGCGACCACATCCTCAAGTCGATGCGGCTGGTACTCGCCGACGGCACCGTACTCGACACCGCCGACGAGGCATCGCGCGCCGAATTCCGGCGCACACACCGTCACCTGATCGACGAACTCGAGGAAATCCGCCGCCTGATCGTGTCGGACCACGAGCTCACCCAGCGCATACGCCACAAATACTCGATCAAGAACGTCACGGGCCTCAACATCCTGCCCTTCGTACTCTACGACGACGTGTTCGACATCATCGCCCACTGTCTGGTCGGCAGCGAGGGTACACTCGGCTTCCTGAGCGAAGCTACCCTGGAGACATCGCACCTCTACACCCACACTGCATCGGCCATGCTCTACTTCAAGGACATCTCCGAAGCCTGCCGATGCGTGGTGGCCCTGAAAAAGTCGGCGCCCGTATTCTCGTGCGAGCTGCTCGACCGCAAATCGCTCGAATCGGTCAACGACACCACGGGCGAGGGTCTCACCGCCCTGCTTATCGACACCAAGAGCGATTCGGAGGAAGGACTTGAGGGCAACATCAAGGCAATCATGGACGTGGTGGGACAATTCGAGCTGTTCAACGACGCCCACTTCTCGACAGACCCCGAAGAGACCGCCGGCTGGTGGTCGCTGCGGTCGGGAATCTTCCCCTCGGTGGGCGGCACACGTCCGTTAGGCTCCACGGCCATCATAGAGGACATAGCCTTCTACATCGAGGACCTGCCCACGGCCACGGTCGAGCTGCTCGACCTGCTCGACAAGTGCGGCTACAGCGACGCCTGCATCTACGGCCACGCGCTCGAAGGCAACTACCACTTCATCATCGCGCAGTCGTTCCAGACACAGGCCGACATCGAGAAATACCGCCATCTGATGGAGGAAATCGAGCATCTGGTTGTCGACCGCTATGACGGCTCGCTCAAGGCCGAACACGGCGTGGGCCGCAACATGGCCCCCTTCGTCGAACGCGAATGGGGCGAGAAGGCATTCAGCCTCATGCGCCGCATCAAGGACGCGTTTGACCCCAAGTGCATCCTCAACCGCGGCGTCATCTTCAACGACGATCCCGAGTGCTTCATCAAGGGCATGAAACCCCTGCCGCCGCTTCACCCGCTGGTCGACAAGTGCATCGAATGCGGCTTCTGCGAGCCCAACTGCATGAGCTGCGGCTTCACGCTGTCGGCCCGGCAGCGCACCGTCATCCTTCGCGAGATAGCGCGCCTCGAAGCCGAGGGCGGCTCCGAAAACGCCGCACGGGCCAAGCGGCTCCGCAAGGACTTCGAATACCTGGGCAACCAGACCTGCGCCGGCGACGGCCTGTGCTCGACCTCGTGCCCGATGAAGATCAACACCGGCGAGATGATCCACGTGGTGCGTGAAATGGCGCTGCCGAAAGGCTCGGCCGGCTACCGCGCCGGCGAATTCGCCGCAAAGCACCTCGCCGGCATCGCCGGCACGCTGCGCCTGGCCCTCGGCGCCGCCGGCATCGCCCACAGCATCATAGGCGACAAGGGCGTCCGCGCCATCGGCAAGGGGCTGCACACGCTCGGCATTCCGCTGTGGACACCCGAGCTGCCCCGGCCTTACAACCCCAAAAAGACCATCGCGCGCGAGCAGGCGCCGTCAGACAAGGCCGTGGTCTACTTCCCGTCGTGCATCAACCAGACCATGGGCGTCACGCCCGAGAAAGGCAAAAAAGTGGCCCCGCTGGTCGAGACCATGATGAATCTGTGCGCCAAAGCCGGCTACCGCGTAATCTTCCCCGAAAATATGAGCAAGCTCTGCTGCGGCATGATCTGGGAAAGCAAGGGCATGCCTGAAATCGCCGACGAGATGACCACCAAGCTCGAGCAGGCCCTGCTGAAAGCGAGCGAGAACGGCCGCTACCCGGTTCTGTGCGACCAGAGCCCGTGCCTGCACCGCATGCGCGAGCACATCAAGAGCATGAAACTCTACGAGCCGGCCGAATTCATCAGCAAGTATCTCGCACCCGAACTCGACTTCATCCCCGGCGACGAGCCCATAGCCGTCCACGTGACGTGCTCGAGCCGACGCATGGGCCTGGCCGACACCATCATCGGCCTGGCACGCCGGTGCTCGACCGACGTCACCGTGCCTGCCGCCGTAGGCTGCTGCGGCTTCGCGGGCGACAAGGGCTTCAGCGTGCCCGAGCTCAACGCATGGGGCCTGCGCCACCTGCGCCCGGCCCTCGAGAAGGCCGGCGTCACCGCCGGCTACTCCAACTCGCGCACGTGCGAGATCGGCCTTACCAAGAACAGCGGCGTCAGCTACAAGTCGATAGCCTACCTCGTCGACGAGCATACCCGGGCAAAAACCGACAAAAAGACCTTATAACTAATTATCCATAAAGCAATCATGTCACATTCAGCCACAACATCCGACCGGCCCAAGCCAAAGAGGCTGCTCGCGCTCGACATACTGCGCGGCATCACCATCGCCGGCATGATCCTGGTCAACAATCCCGGATCGTGGGGCCACATATATGCCCCGCTCGAACACGCGTCGTGGAACGGCCTGACACCCACCGACCTCGTGTTCCCCTTCTTCATGTTCATCATGGGAGTCTCGACATACTTCTCGCTCCGCAAGTATGAATTCAAGTTCTCGGCCTCGGCCCTGCTGAAAATACTGCGCCGCACGGTCGTCATCTTCCTTATCGGCATGTTCATCGCATGGTTCGGTCTGTTCCTGCGCGGCACGCTCAGCGGCGCGTCGTTCTGGGAAGCCGTCCTCAACTTCGACCATATCCGCATCCTCGGCGTAATGCCCCGCCTGGCCATATGCTACGGCGCCGGCTCGCTGATAGCCCTGTGGCTCAGGCACAAGTGGCTGCCTACATTCGTAGGCGCCCTGCTCGTGATCTACACCGTAATCCTGCTATGCGGCCACGGCTTCGAATTCGCCGACCACAACATCATCTCGATCGTCGACCATAAGGTGCTCGGCCCCGACCACATGTACGCCGACACTGTCGACGGCGTCACGCTCAAATTCGATCCCGAAGGCCTGCTGAGCACGCTGCCTTCGATAGCCCACATGCTCATAGGCTTCATCTGCGGCGGCTGGCTCATCTCGATCAAGGACAACCGCGACCGCATCAACCGCCTGTTCATCCTCGGCACCGTCCTCACCTTCGCCGGTTTCCTGCTCAGCTACGGACTGCCGATCAACAAGAAGATCTGGTCGCCGACCTTCGTGCTCACCACGTGCGGCCTGGCCTCGAGCTTCCTGGGGCTGCTGATCTGGATCATCGACATCAAGGGCAAGAAGAAATGGTGCCGCTTCTTCGAGGTGTTCGGCATCAACCCGCTCTTCCTCTACTGCCTCGGCGCTATCCTATCGATAGTGATGGGCGCCATCCCCGCGGGCGAAACCACCCTGAAGGGTTGGATCTACAAGGACGTGCTCATGCCCGTCTGCTGCGACGACGCCACTCTCGCATCGCTCATCTTCGCAATACTATTCGTAATCGTCAACTGGCTCGTAGGCCTGATATTATACAAAAAGAAAATATATATTAAGATATGATACTCGTAGCAGACTGCGGCAGCACCAAGATCGACTGGTGCCTGCTCAATAATGGAAAAGTAGAAAAACAAGTGTTCACCCTGGGGATGAACGCGGTGATGCTCACCGAAGAAGAAATCCGCCAGCGCATCGGCGACGAACTCGTGCCCGAGCTCACCGGCTATCCTGTCGAAGAAGTCTACTTCTACGGCGCCGGCTGCATCTCCGACGAAGTATGCGGCAACGTGGCCAACGCCATCCGCACCAACTTCCCCACCGCCAAGACCGTCGAGGTCCACACCGACCTGCTGGCCGCCGCCCGCGCCCTGTGCGGACGCACCCCCGGCATCGCCTGCATCATGGGCACCGGGTCCAACTCGTGCTACTACGACGGCACCGAGATCCGCGACAACGTCTCGCCACTGGGCTTCATCCTCGGCGACGAAGGCTCGGGCGCCGTACTGGGCAAGATCCTCATCGGCGACATCCTCAAGAACCAGCTGCCCGCCGACCTGTGCCGGAAATTCCTCACCCAGTACGAGCTCGACCGCCTCACCATCATACGCCGCGTATACAAGGAACCGCAGGGCAACCGCTTCCTGGCGTCAGTGACCCCCTTCCTGCTCGAGAACATCGACCGCCGCGAGATCCACGATCTGGTGCTGAACTCGTTCAAGTCGTTCTTCATCCGCAACATCGCCCAGTACAAGGGCTACCGCGAACTGAGCGTCAACTTCATCGGCTCCATCGCCCACTACTACCGCCCCGTGCTCGAAGAAGCCGCCGCAGCCTGCGGCTGCCGCGTGGGCACTATCATCAAGAGCCCGATGGAAGGCCTCATCAAATTCCACACGGCCTGAACCTTAACACGTAAACCCTAAAGCAATCATTATGGCATTTGTAAAAATCAGCGAGCAGCCCTCGCTCTACAATGATCTCGAGAAGAAGTCGGTAGGCGAGATACTGCACGACATCAACACCGAGGATAAGAAAGTGGCTCTGGCCGTCGAGAAGGCCATCCCCCAGATCGAGAAACTCGTCACCGAAATCGTGGCCCGCATGAAGAAGGGCGGCCGCATCTTCTACATGGGCGCCGGCACCAGCGGCCGTCTCGGCGTGCTCGACGCATCCGAGATCCCGCCCACATTCGGTATGGATCCCTCGTGGGTAATCGGCCTGATCGCCGGCGGCGACATCGCCCTGCGCAACGCCGTCGAAAACGCCGAGGACGACACCCACCAGGGCTGGCACGACCTCGAGAAGTTCAACATCAACGAGAAAGACACCGTCATCGGCATCGCCGCCTCGGGCACCACGCCCTACGTCATCGGTGCCCTGAAGGACTGCCGCGAGCACGGCATCCTGACCGCCGCCATCACCTCCAACCCCGACGCCCCCGTAAGCGAGGCAGCCGACATCGCCATAGAGATGATCGTCGGCCCGGAATACGTCACCGGCTCGTCGCGCATGAAGTCGGGCACAGGCCAGAAGATGATCTGCAACATGATCACCACCTCGGTAATGATCAAGATGGGCCGCGTCAAGGGCAACAAGATGGTCAACATGCAGCTCACGAACGCCAAGCTCGTCGACCGCGGCACACGCATGGTCATGGACGAACTCGGCCTCGACTACGACGAAGCCAAGCGGCTGCTGCTCATGCACGGCTCGGTGAAGAACGCCGTCGACTCCTACCGCGAGGAAAACGCCTGATGCCATGCTGCGCCGATTTCTCACACTTGCACTGATCGCCGCGGCGTCTGCCGGCGCCATGGCCCAGGACGCCCCGGCCAAGCCCAAGTACACCGAACTCTACTACCAGCGCGCGTCGCTCTTCGACCAGCTCGGTGTCGACAGCACCACCATCGTGTTCCTCGGCAACAGCCTCACCCACGGCTGCGAGTGGCATGAGCTGCTGAAGATGCCCAATGTAGTCAACCGCGGCATCAACGGCGACGTCGTAGCCGGCATAAAGGAGCGGGTCGGATCCGTCGTGTCAGGCCATCCCGCCAAAATCTTCCTCATGAGCGGCGCCAATGACGTCAGCCACGACCTCACGGCCGATTCCATCGCCACCGCCATCGCCGATCTCGTCGACTACATACACGCCGAATCGCCTGACACGCGCATCTACCTGCAGTCGATGCTGCCGATCAACAACTCCTTCGGCCGCTACAAGCTCATGGCCGGCAAGGAGCAGGTGATCCGCGACATCAACGAACGCCTGGTGAAGATCGCCGCCGACCGCGGCATCACCTTCATCAACCTCTATCCGGCTTTCTGCGACGAGGAGGGTAATCTGAAGCGCGAGTACACCAACGACGGGCTGCACCTGCTCGGGCCGGCCTATCTCGTGTGGCGCGACATCGTGCTCCCTTACGTGAAAGAATAGTCTTTCCGGACATACTGCAAAACGGAGCGGCCGGCCTACGTTCACACGCAGGCCGGCCGCCGAACATTTGTTTAAAATTACGATCCGTAAAGTGACTTGTTCAGTTATTTCTTCCTTGCGATGCGGATTGCGGCGCCGCCGCCCGGGGCGAGTGGCTGGCGGAGCACCTGCCCTGACCGCACGTCGACGGTCCGTATGCGGTAGGCCTGCGGATTGTCCTTCCAGTCGGCGCCGGGAGCATCCTCATAGATGGTGGCCGTGTATTTCGCACCCTCGGGCAGGAAGCTCAGGTCGATGACGGCCTCGCGCGGACGCTCGTCGGTTATGGCGCCCACGTACCAGTCGTCGGAGTTCTTGTCGCGGCGCGCCACGGTGATGTAGCGGTTGGGCTCGGCCTCGAGATATCGGGAATCAGACCAGTCGACGGGCACATCCTTTATGAACTGGAAGGCATCGGCGAAGCGCTCGTAGTTCTCGGGCAGATCGCAGGCCATCTGCATCGGCGACGGCATGGTCAGGTAAAGCGCGAGCTGACGGGCCAGCGTCGTCCCGGCCTGCGAGGTCTTGCCCTCGCCGTAGTAGCTCAGGCGCGTTTCGAACAGGCCCGGGGTGTAATCCATCGGGCCTCCCTTGAGGCGCGTGAAGGGCAGGATGCAGGTGTGCGAGGGCGGATTGCCGCCCATCGACTCGAATTCGCCGCCGCGGGCCGATTCCTGGGCCAGCCAGTTGGGATAGGTGCGGCACAGGCCCGTGGGGCGGGGAGCCTCGTGGCTGTCGACCATGATCTGATAGTCGGCGGCGCGCTCGATGACATGGCGCACATGGTCGACCATCCACTGCGAGGTGTGGTGCTCAGAGCGTGGGATGATAGCACCGACGTAGCCGGTCTTGACGGCGTCGTAGCCGTTGTCCTTCATGAACCGGAAGGCCCGGTCGAGCTGCAGCTCGTAGTCGGCGGCGTTGGCGGCCGTCTCGTGGTGCATGATCAGTTTCACGCCGCGCCCGGCGGCATAGTCGCGCAGGGCTGCCACGTCGAAGTCGGGATAGGCGCGGTCGAAGAGGAACTGGCGGTTCTTGCGGTAGCTGCACCAGTCCTCCCAGCCTTCGTTCCAGCCCTCGACGAGCACGCCGTCGATGCCGTTGTCGGCCGCGAAGTCGATGTAGCGCTTCACGTTGGCGGTATTGGCCGGATGTCGGCCGTTTGGCCGCAGAGCCGAATAGTCAGTCACGCCCGGCTTGGCCAGGCTGTCGTCGGAGTATGCCCAGGTCTTGACGTTGCCGGTGAACATCTCCCACCACACGCCGACGAATTTCATCGGCTTGATCCACGACGTGTCCTCGATCTTCGAAGGTTCGTTGAGGTTGTAGATCAGCTGCGAGGCGAGTATGTCACGGGCGTCGTCGCTGACGATCAGCGTGCGCCAGGGCGTGCTGAACGGCAGCTGCAGGTAAGCGCTCACTCCGAGGCGGTCGGGCACCAGGTGGGCTTTCATGGCGAATGCGGCGGTGTCGACGTCGAGCAGCATGGCCGGATAGCCGACCAGCGCGGCCTCGTGCACGTTGACGTAGACCGGATCGGCCGTCTTGATCAGCAGAGGGGTCTGCACGCTGACGCCGTCGGCTCGCTGAGCCTCGGAATGTCGGCGGTACGATTTCAGAGCCTCGGGCAGGCCGGTGAACGTCGTTTCCGACCAGAGGTATTCGTCGGTGTCGTAGTCGCCCGGTATGCAGAAGACAGTGTGGTCGGCTCCGTAGTTGAACTCGGTGAGTTCGTCGCGCAGCGTCAGATAGTTCGATCCCCGCTGGGCAGGCAGCTCGTAGCGGAAGCCAAGGCCGTCGTCGAAGAGGCGGAAGCGGAGCGTCAGCTCGCGCTCGGGATCATCGGCTTTCAGATGCACGGCAAGTTCGCGGAAATGGTCGCGCACGGTGTCGTATTCGCCCCATACGGGCTGCCACGAGCGGTCGACAGTCACCGTGTCGGCCGATGTGATGCGGAAGCCGTCGGCAAAGCGGGTCTCGTCGGCGACCAGGCCCAGGAGGCTGGGCCGTACGAGCGCACGCCCCTTGTAGTCGAGCGAATAGAAGGGGCGCCCGGCTCCGTCGACATTCACTTCGAGCTTAAGATCGCCCGAAGGCGAGGTGATGCCCGCGGCCGCCGCTGTCATGGCGGCCGCAAGCATGGCTATGGTTGTCAGCAGTTTCATCTGTGCTTGTCTGAGGTTCAGTTCATGTAGATCACGTAGCCGTAGGCGCCGAGCGTGAGAGTCACGGGCAGCGTCAGCGTATGTCCGGAGATCAGGTCGGTCATTTCAGTTCCGGCAAGTTCGATGGGGGTCTTGAGGGTCTGATCGCTGCCGGTGGTGTTGACCGCCACGAGCATGCTGCGGCCCGGAATCGAGCGCGTGAAGCATACGACCGACGAAGTAGAATATCCGGCGAGTTCGCCGCGGCGGACCTCGGCCGAGCGGATGAAGGCGTCGTTGACGGCGCGGTATTCGGCCGTCAGTTTAGCCGAGAAATCGAGCGTGCGGTAGTCGAAGAACGACAGCCGGCCGCTCAGGCCCTCTACGTCCATCGACGAGTAGATCATGGGCGTGCCGTTGAACATCGCCGCCAGCACGTATGCGGCCGGGATCGCGTCGACGGAGCCGTACATACGGTCGATGCTGTTCTCGGCGGCTACGTCGTGGTTGAATACATAGCGCAGGATCGACTTGCCCTCAGGCACCTTGGCGAGTGCGTCGGCAGCCTCGGTGACCACTTCGGACGCCTTGCCTCCCTGGAATGCGGCCGATATGGCCCGCGACGAGTTCCAGTCATAGATCATGTCGAAGCCGTCGTCGTAGAAACTGTAGTCGGAAGCTTCGGCGATCATGATCAGGCCGGGGCGTGCGGCGCGCAGATCGGCGATGACCTTTGCCCAGAATTCGTGAGGCACACCCTCGGCGAAGTCGCAGCGGAATCCGTCGACACCGCCCTCGGTCACCCAGTAGGTCATGGCATCCTCCATGGCTTCGGCTGTCGCGGGGTTGTTATAGTCGAGCTGAGCCACATCGGGCCAGTTGTCGGGACTCACGATGTTGCCCGCGCCATCCTTCTTATAGCGGTCGGGGTGCGAGGTGATCCACGGATTGTCCCACGAAGTGTGGTTGGCGATCCAGTCGAGCACCACTTTCATGCCCTGTGCGTGAGCCGCGGCGACCAGCGCCTTGAAATCGGCCATGGTGCCGTAGCGGGGATTGATCTGCTTGAAGTCGCGGATGCAGTATGGCGATCCGATAGCCTTGAGCTCGCCGGGAGTGCAGACGGGCATTACCCACAGTATGTCGCAGCCCATCTCGGAGATGGCGGGGACCCGGGCCGTCAGCTTGCCGAGGCAGCCATCCTCGCCGAAGAAGCGCGGATTTGCCTCGTAGATGACATTCACGGGCACTTCGGGGCCTTCGGCCGGGGGAGCCGGATTTTCGGGCATGTCGATCTCATACGACGTGCAGGATGCCGATATCGCCGCCAGCAGGGCGGCAGTTGCCTTAAGAATTTTCTTCATGATCGTTTACTCTTTGATTTCAGCCTTGTCGGGAAGGGCAATTACGGTATAATCGCGGTCGATCTTGAGCGACACGGCGTCGTACTGGCGGCCGGCGTTGTCGTTGAAGATCAGATTTTCGGTCACGCCGTCGGCATCGACGGTCAGTACCTTGTAGGTGACGCCGTCGACCGTGGCTGTAGCCTCGGCCCTGACGCCGGGCCAGCCGCCGAACACCTCCTGATCGCCCCAGGCGTAGACGTAGAGCGCGGGCCAGCCGGTGCGGTCGTCGATATAGATCTTATGCGAGGCTGCCGGGCGGTCGATGACCGCGGCACCGTCCGGATTTGCCACGATGTAATAGTCCTTGTCGAGAGTGATGGCAGCGGCGTCGTACTGCTTGCCCGCACTGTCGTTGAAGATCAGGTTCTCGGTCTCGCCGCTGCCTTCGACGGTGAATACCGTGAAGGTGATGCCGCCGATGGTCTCGGTCACGGCCGACGCGGCACCTGGCCAGCCGCCGAAGATTTCCTTGTCGCCCCAGGCATAGACGTAGAAGTCGGCCCAGCCCGTGAGATTCTGGATGTAGATCTTATAAGTTGCGGCAGGTGTCGGAGTCGGGTCGGGGTCCGGATCGGGAGCCGATGGCACGTAGGTGGCCGGATCGATTTCCTTGGCCGACGAGGCGGTGAGTTCGACGTAAACGTCGCGGTCGAGGCTGAAGACCACGACATCGTCGATCTGCTTGCCGTTGCCGTTGTTGAGTATCACATGCTCTTCGAGTCCGGCGTCGCAGTTGGCCGCGCCGAGGTCGAAGTAAGTGTAGGTCACGCCGTTGATCACCTGCGTGCCTGTCGGACTCATACCGGGCCATGCGCCGTTGAGGTCATTGACGGAACCCCACATGTAGAGGTAGAGTTCCTCCCAGCCCGAATTGTTGACCACGAACACCGCGTATCCGTCGTGCGTCACCACGTTCGACGGGTCGAACTCGTTGACGGCGTCGGGCGTCAGCTCGAGGTAGAAGTCCTGGTTGAGCGTCACGTTGTAGTCGGGCAGCTGCTTGCCGCCGTTGTTGTTGTTGAAAATCAGATTGAGGTTCAGGCCCTCGTTGGGGGCGCCGGTATCGAAGTACTTGTAGGTGACGCCGTCGATCTCGACCTTGCCGGTGGGCTTGATTCCGGGCCATCCGCCGAATGCCTCGGCGTCGCCCCAGGCGTACATCGCCAGCTCGTCGTAGCCCGAATTGTCGACCACGTAGATCACATAGCCGTCGTGGACGATCTCGTCGGGATCGGCGGGCTTGTTGAAGTAGTCGGCCCAGCGGTAGACCAGCACGTTGATGCAGCCTCCGACGGCCGGAGCCTCGCGGTGAGTCACGGGCGTGTTCTCGAGCGAGCGCTCCTCGCCCTGCTCCACCGACACGAAGGTGTAGCCGTCGGCCAGGGTCTTGCCGGCGACGAAGTCGGCCGGATTGAGGTATACGCCCCACTTGACGTCGGTGTCGGGGGCCTTTTCGAGCTGCCAGCGCGGATCGCCCACGGCGTCCATGCCGCCGTTGAATTCGCCTACGATGTAGATCTTGTCGGATGCCAGCGTACCCTGGGGCACGATGACTTCGAGCAGCTGATAGCCCGGCCGGAGCTCGAACCGCGGCAGCTCGCTGTCGAATATTATCTCATCCTTGGAGCAGCCGCCAAGCAGGGGCAGGAGCATCACCAGCAGGACGCTGAATATATTGAATTTCTTCATGATAGTTCGTCTGTGATATGATTAATAGTTGGGATTCTGAACCAGGCCCGGATTGACCATCAGGGCCACCTGGGGCAGCGGATACCACTCGTAGCGGCGGTCGCGCCTGGCGGGAAGCTCGCGGTCGGTCTCGGTGGCGCGGCCGAAGAACCACCACTGGCCCTGGGTGAACTTGTCGAAGCGGCGCAGGTCGGTGCGGCGGCGGCGCCCCTCGTCGAGGAACTCGAGCCCCCACTCGCTCAGCATCCAGTCGGCATCGAAGCTGTCGAAGCCGGGGCCGGGCTTTTCGATCTCGGCGGCATCGCCGGGGGCATAGTAGCGCTGGCGCACTTCGTTGACGAGCTGGCGGGCGGCATCGGCGCTGCCGGCGCGCAGGCGGCACTCGGCCAGGGTGTAGTAGACTTCGGCGAGGCGGAATTCGACCTGGCCGGCGTCGCGCCAGTCAAGACCGGCCGACGAGGGGTAGACCGGGTAGCGCAGCACGCGGAAGCCCGAATTGGTCTGTCCCCAGCGTGGGCTCATGACGGGTTCGAGCTGGCGCCCAAGGTTGAGGAAGGTGCCTACCTGGTCGACGTAGATCAGCGGCTTGTCCTGCAGGTCGGCGTCGGCCAGCACAGGCTCGCCTGTCAGATAGTTGGTCTGGGCGCCCATGGCGAAGATTCCCTGCCAGTTGCCTGCGGCGTCGCACTTGAAGGGCTGCTTGCGGATATCCTTGTCATTCATGCGGTCGAAGGGAGCGCCCAGCTTGTCGCCGTAGTCGAACAGAAAGCTCTTGGCTCCTTCGCTGCCGGCGTTGGGCACGAGCGTGCCGGTGTTGTCCTTCGACGGTACGAGGCAGGTGCAGTTCCAGCCTCCCTGGTCGCACGAGAAGTCGAACATCTCGTCGTAGTTGTAGGGCAGGAAGGGGGTATTGCGGTTGTTGTTGGTCATTCGGCCGGCCTCCATGGCGAAGGCGAACACCACTTCGGGACAGTTGGCGTTGCCCACGCTGTAGATGGTGCGGTAGTCCGATGCCAGGTTGTATGTGCCGTACTTGCCGTCGATGATTTCCTGGCACAGCGTCGCGCACTCGCTGTAGCGGTCGACGCCCGTGAAGAGCTGCGAGTTGAGCAGCAGGCGCATCTTCAGCATGCGGTTCATGCCCTGGTTCATGCGGTTGCGCGTGGCGCTTGAGCCGTCCTCGGCGGTCAGGTCGGCATAGCAGCCGTCGAGCTCGTCGGCGATGAAGTTCCAGATCACCTCGCAGCCCTTGTTGAAGTCGGGATCGGCCGAGCCGGGGATGTCACCGCCTACCGACACGTTCAGGGGCAGAGCGCCGCCCCAGAGCTCGAAGTTGTTGTAATAGGCCCAGGCACGCATGGTGCGTACTTCGGCGATATATGATCTGAGCTGCGCGTCGGTCATGGCCAGCGCTGCCGGATTGAGCTGTTCGAGGTCGTTGATGAGCGTGTTGCACAGACCTATCGTCTCCCAGGCGTGTTCCCATGCCTGACGTATGATCACCGATTCGGAATTCCAGGTCTGGCTCGAGAGCACGAACTTGGCGGCCTCGTCGTAGCCCCACGCGCCGCCGTTCCATGTGCGCCATGCGATCTGGTCGGCGGGAAATTCGTTCAGATACCAGAAGTATTCCAGAAAGCCGCTGGCGGCACTGGCATAGATTGAGGCCACGGCTCCCTTGACGGAGCTTTCGTCCTGATAGTAGGTCGAGGCGTCGATGCGGTCGAAGGTCACTTCGTCGAGATCCGTGCACGACCACGTGCCTGCGGCCAGGGCGGTCGCTGCAAGCAGACCGAATATATGTCTTTTGATTTTCATTGTATCGAATGATTGAAGGTTAGCGGAAACGTACGGTCACACCGAGAGTGAGCTGAGTGGCCGTCGGATAGGCCGACGAGACGTCGATGCCGGGAGTAATGCCCGTGGAGGTGACGGCCGACGGATCGGTGCCCGAATAGCCGGTGATGGTGAACAGGTTGCGGGCCGACAGATACACTCGCAGCGAATCGAGCAGGCGGCGGTTCTTGAGCGGCACGGTGTAGCCCAGAGTCACGTTCTCGAGCTTGAAGTAGTCGCCGCGCTCGAGGAAGTACGACGAGATGACGCCGCCGCCCGACCATACGTCGCGGTCCTTGAGATAGGTGCTGCGCAGCACGTTGTCGCTGCCGCTGCCGCGGAGGCCCATGCCGTACTTGCGCATGTTGAAGATCTGGAAGTCGAACGCGCCGGTGAACATCAGGCTCAGGTCGAAGTTCTTCCACTTCACAGTGTTGCTCCATGTCAGGAAGTGCTTGGGCGCGCCGTCGCCGATATAGCGCTTGTCGTTGGGGTCGGCTGCCGCGGCAGCCACTTTATCGCCGGCGGCGGTATAGACCAGCATATTGTGGTTCTCGTCGACACCGGCGTACTCATAGCCGTAGAACTGACCGATGCGGCCGCCTTCCTCGACGCGGAAGAAATATTCGCTCGTGCCTACGCCGGGCTTCTGATACAGATCGAGGTACGAGGCCTGGTAGATGCTGTTGGACAGCTTGGTCAGCTTTGTCGTGCCGTAGGAGTAGTTGATGCCGGTTGTCCAGGTCACTGGCCGGTTGACTACCGCGTCGGCGGTGAGCGCCAGCTCGATGCCGGTGTTTTTGGTCGTGCCGACGTTCACGAGAATGTCGGGATAGACATAGGGAGGCTGCGGAGCCGTGTAGTTGTAGAGCAGGTCCTGCGAACGGCGGTCGAAGTATTCGATCGAGCCGTAGATACGGTTGAAGAACATGAAGTCGATGCCGTAGTTGGCGCTGGTCAGTTTTTCCCAGCCAAGTTCGGGATTTGCGTTGTTCGACGGACGGTAGCCGGTGACCCACTGGCCGTCGATCAGATACGTGCCGTTGGGCGAATATGTGGCGAGCGAGCGGTAGGCGTCGAAATCGCTGCGGCCCGTCACGCCGTAGGAGAAGCGGGGCTTGAGGCTCTGGACGGTCTGCACATAGTCCGCCAGGAACGGAGCCTTGGCCATCTCCCATGCGACAGACGCGGCCGGGAACGAGCCCCACTTCTTGTCGGCGCCGAACTTGGTCGAGCCTTCGTGGCGGATCGAGGCCGAGGCTATGATCATGCCGCGCCACGAGTAGTTGACGCGGCCGAAGAAGCCGATCAGCGTCGACTGACTCTTGCCGCCGTACATCTGGGCTTTGCCGTCGCCGAGCCACGAACCGGAGCCGATGCCGTTCCACAGCGGCTTGTCGAAGGTAAAGTCGTTGTTCTGCATGAACATCTGCTCCCAGTTAGAGCGCTCGAACGAGTAGCCGGCCACGACTTTCACGTCGTTGTCGCCGTTCTGGAAGCCGTAGTTGGCGAGCCATTCCACGCGGTTGGTCCACCATTTCTGATACTGCTGCGACGCACGTCCGGCATAGCCGCCCCAGTACGATTCGCCCGAGGTGGTCGGTGTGTAGTAGTCGCTCTTGAGGTCGTTGTAGTTGTACGAGTACGACAGCGTGGTGCTGACGCTGTGATGCTCGTTGTTCCAGATATTGTACTTCACGTCGCCGGTGCCCAGCAGGTAGGTGCGGTTGCCGCGCGAGGTGTTCACGCGCAGCTGCTGCACGGGATTTTTCACATCGGTCGGCGACGTGGGCTGATAGTACGATCCGTCGGTGTTGTAGACCGGGATGGTCGGGTTCATGCCCAGGGCGGTGTCGAACATGCCGTAGTCGCCCCAGTTCTCCTTAACCTTTCGGGCATTGATCGAGGCGGTGAAGCGCAGGTGGCTGTCGAGCGCGTTGGCCGATACGGCGGCGCGGCCGCCGAATTCCTCGCGGCGGCTGACGATGTCGAGACCGTTGGCCTTCTTCCAGTTGGCCGACGCGGTGTAGTAGCCGCCGTTGGCCAGCGAGCCGTCGATCGACAGATACTGGTTCGTGTCGTAGGCGTAGTCGCGCGTGATCAGGTCGTACCAGTCGGTGCTGGCGCCGTAATCGTTGCCGCGGCGTGCCAGGCGCCACTCATAGGGCGAGAGCACCTCGGGCTTGTTGCGGGCGAAAGCCAACGCGCCGTACGAGTCAAATGTGATAACGGGCAGCCCGGGTTCGCCTGTACCCTTTTTGGTGGTGATCAGGATCACGCCGTTGGCACCGCGCGTACCGTAGATGGCGGCCGACGCAGCGTCCTTCAGCACCGACATCGACTCGATGTCCTGCGGGGCAAGCGTGCGGATATCGCCGCCGGCCACGCCGTCGATCACGATCAGCGGGCCGTTGCCGGCGCTAAGCGACGTAGCGCCACGCACCTGCAGGTCGGCGCCCGCGTTCGGGTTGGCCGACGCCGTGCTCGACACGTTGAGGCCGGCGACTTTGCCTGTAAGCATTTCCATCGGGCTGTTCATGGCGCCGCGCTGAAAGTCGTCGCGGTTGACCTGCACGATCGAGCTCGACAGCTCCTTGCGGCTCAGGGAGCCATAGCCCACGACCACGACTTCGTCGAGCAGCTCATTGTCCTCGGTCATGGTCACATCGATTTTCGAGCGGCCGCCGACCGGCTCCTCGACTGCCTTGAAGCCGACGTAGCTGAATACCAGAGTGCCGCCGGCCGGCACGGCTTCGAGTGTGTAGTTGCCGTCGAAGTCGGTCGCCACGGCGTGCTGCTGTTCGCCCTTGACCGAGACGCTGACGCCGATCAGCACCTCGCCCGTCGGGTCGGTGACCGTACCCGACACAGTCAATGTCTGAGCCGACACCGCCGGCACAGCCATCAGAGCCACAGCCCACAGCCATGCCAGGGCTATCGCTCGGTAATTCCATAATTTTTGTTTCATTAGTGTATGATTTAACGCGAGTTCGGGATAAGGAACACCCTAAAAAAGTTGAATCGACAGCTTAA
>ERZ1673743.137-NODE-137-length-124103-cov-40.929398_pt1 | contig 124103 bp, 124 predicted proteins | sample MGYA00580197_ERZ1673743 | MGnify/ENA primary metagenome ERZ1673743 (study PRJEB41218, sample SAMN15661795) | gut metagenome | host: Homo sapiens | place: Canada: London | collected 2015-08-20/2019-03-30 | study: EMG produced TPA metagenomics assembly of...
ACTGCAGTATCAACATCATCTATGAGGTTTGTTGCGGCAATGATTACATGATCGTTAGTAACTGCATCTAACAGCTGTAACAAACATGTTGTACTTCTGGAAAACCTCTGCGCTCGCTCCTCCTCCACCATATTCCCTCTTTACTGCCAAGCTGTCGATTTCATCCAACATTACAACGCATTGATGCTGATTGATGAAATTAAACAAATTCGTGAGATTTTTTGCAGTTCCACCAAGATAACTATCAAGCATTCTTGAAAAATTCACATATAAATACGGCGTTCCAAGCTTATATGCTACATACCTGGAAAAAGCCGTCTTTCCGACTCCACTCTCGCCATAGAGCAATGTTGCATTCAGATACGGGATCTGTTTCTCCATAAGCTGTAAACTCACATCATTCATGTTCTTGATCAGTTCGAATAATTCCTTTTCTTCATTGGTCAGATAATATCTGCTTTCTAAGTATGTATTTGTCAGATCTTCCATCGTTGCAAAACTGGAAACATTTGCTGGTAGCTCCATAAGATTCATTCCACCAGATCGTAATAGACTTTGATACTTTGTGACTGCATAGTGATTCTTCTGAGTTGTATCTTCCGCACAGCAGCAAAGAGCTGCATCTTTGGCTTTTTGTATATTGTTTTCAGCCACATATCGTACCAAAGCAAGCTGATTCCTCGTCATTCCCATAATTTATTTCCTCCACTAAACTTTAATTTACGCAAACCGGAGTTGTCCGGTCTGCTCTGCTTCTATCTGAATGTTTGGCATACGTTCCGCCACACACAGTTCCGGCAAATTTGCTCTGACAAGTGCTGCCGGTATCGGTGGACATACTGCATTGCCGCATCTTCTCACCTGCTCGCTTCTCGGATAAGTCTTCCCGGTATAATCATGGTCGATGATATAGTCGTCGGGGAATCCCTGGCATCCATACAACTCTCTTGGCTCCAACATTCGAAGTCCGATATCTACAATCTGATAATCCACGCCCTCTATTGTCACCAGTCCGAATCTGTCCTTAGTTGTCACGGTATCAAGTGGTTTTTCAATATCTTGTCCGGTCGCATCTCCATAATATTTAATCAAAAATGCCCTAACCTCCCCGAAGTGACCACCCCCTGCATTTGCTGTTACCGTTCCCAGTGGCTCCCGTATGTCTTGTCCTATACCAGTTTTATAAAACTTGCTCAGAAATGATGTAACAAGTCCATAACGATTTGAACTGTCAACTGTCATTATCGGGTCTTTAATTGTCTGCCCTCTGACTTCTCCCTGTGCTGTTTCGGAATGGTACTGTATAAGCGTTGGAACCACTAACCGATTATGGTCTACAGTGGTAATTGTATCTATAGGCTCATTTACGTTACTTCCATTTCCTTGGTAGTTTCCACCATATGCCTTATCAATAATTGGTGTAAGTATAGGCTCCACTATACCAAAACCATGCTTCCCAGTAATCGTCCCCAGCGGTCTATTCAAGCTATTACAATAATCATATTTTGCACCGCTGTGATTCACTTGCACTACAAACGGCTCTGCATTATCTATAACAAACTTCTTAAGTCCTCTGGCAATCCTCTCCATTGTCTTTGGTGCAAGTGGCCGCACCGCCCGGATGCCGTACTTTTCTTTGATTTCTTCTGATGTATCAAAGATGCTCGGGCACGGTCGGTTGAAATCAATCTGTGTGTATGCTCCCACATAAGGTTTCAGCAATCCAGCTTTCACTTTCTCGCTGTCTGCTGGTCCATGTGTCGGCTCCGGCCATACAATTGGCTTGCCGTCACACCGGGCAATCATGAAAAATCTCTTTCGCATGGTAGGTGCTCCGTAGTCAGCAGCCACCAATTCCCTGAAATCCACTTCATACCCCAAATTGGTAAGCTGTTGCACAAACTTTTCGAAAGTCTTCCCCTGTTTGCTCTTAATTGGATGATGCCGCCTGTTTAATGGGCCCCATGTTTTAAATTCTTCCACATTCTCCAGCATAATTACTCTAGGTCTAACAAGCCCTGCCCATCTGCAAGCTACCCACGCAAGACCACGGATATTCTTATCCTTTGGCTTGCCGCCCTTCGCTTTGCTGAAATGCTTACAGTCCGGTGAGAACCAGGCAAGTGCTACAGGATGTCCTTTGCAAGCCTTTACCGGGTCTACTGCCCACACATTCTCGCAATAGTGCTTTGTATTCGGGTGATTCGCCTTATGCATCTTAATAGCTTCTGGGTCGTGATTTATTGCAATATCCACGCTATAGCCGGTTGCCAGTTCTATTCCAGTGGATGCACCGCCCCCGCCGGCGAAATTATCTACTATCAATTCACCGTTTATCATGGCATCACCTCCAGGACATCTTCCAAAGGGACATAATGCTTCATGTTATTCCTATAAAAGACAACAGCACATTTTACCGTTTCTTTTGCTCTTTTCGATACATAAAACGCTTCTGGAATAACTCCGACACCTACATCACATTCGTCTTGATAGACTGCATCAAGATAACCTTTGATAACAATATTCTTATATCCGACAATTACGCCGATGAAATTCTTATCAACGTGTTTGAAATAAGTTTTCTCGATATATTCAACATTCTTTTCGACAGTGCCATCATTGTTTCCATCTGCCAGATTATTGTCCATTGCATCAGCAGTTAATGTTTCCCTGTCGAGATATAGCCATCTTCTGTCTTTAAATGGTTTATAGAAGCCTTTACATTTTACTTTATCGAATAATTTCATGGCATCACCTCTGGGAAGTCCTCTATCTGCATCTGCCCTTCCAAATCATCTGCATCCTGCTCGCATTCTTCACAAGCTTCTACCATTTCTGCATCCATATCCGATTCTTCTCCAATGTCAATGAGAATCAAAGGCTGTCCTTGATCTGTCACCCAAATTACATCTTCCAGCTTGTACAGCTTTCTTTTTCTTGGATTTGCACAGATAATACTTACCGGTGCATCGTCTGGGAAACTGTTTACATATTCTTTCAGTTCACTATTTTTCATTTTCCAAAAGGAACCTGCTATAGCGTTACCCGGCCGGAGGTTCGGCTCCTTTCTTGAATTTTGTTGCTTTGTGTTATATACTATCTATGCATAAATAGCCAATAATCTCATTGCTTACTATTCTTTTTTCTTGTTGCTCTGTCTTATGGTCGTGTAATCTCAATAGTAACTGTAAATTTAGATTTATTTTTTCTGGAGGTACACTTATGGCAATAATTGACGTATTTAATACAGTTTCGGCGGGTGCAGGTGCGTGTGGGTTTTGCACAGAACCAATGAAACAGGGGCAAAAGGGTGAGTAATATTGGACACCGAGGGGTTCAAATCCCCTCAAACCCGTCATTTCATAAAATCTTCTAAATTCATCTGCCCCCTACAATTACCACCAATGGTACTTGGGTCCCAACCTACACCAATATAATCAAGCACTTTCGCCCATCCATAATCGTTGCCATCTTTGTCCTTGCACATGTGGAACATCAGATAATCCCATTCTTTTAGATTGCTTTCGTGCAATAGGTCAAATCTATGAGGTCTCTTTTCCATATGGATTCCAAATCCACACATACTGCAACCGGTACGTTGCGCTTTGGTAGTATAAAGTGTTCCGTCTGGCTTTTTCTCAATTGTTCCATAGATTTCTGGTATTAATGAATCCGGCATTTTAAACTTCTCTGTAATCCGTCCTTCTTTCAAACCTGCTTCATAATATTTTTCTTTCAATCCATTTTTCCAAAGACCATCCATTTCCAATGCCAGCTTTAATATATCCTGTCTGCCAAATATGGCAAATGGTGCCGACCTTATTGTTGATGCTCCAAAATAATTGCAGCCATTCATCCGCAGGCTCTTGGCACGTCTGCCGCCCTCAGATGCCATCAGACCTAAATACGGTACGCTGTTATGTTCTTTACCCCAATCATCACAATTTTTTTCTTTGAGATAATAACAGCATTTCGCTGATACCAAGAAATCCGGTATCTGGAAGTCACATCCTTCTGTTTCATTTTCATAGCCGCCGAACAACTTTAGCCATCTTTGATTAAGCTGCATCTTAGAATTTTTCTGCCAGCCGCCGTATTCTCCGGTTTCCCCGGTAATAATTGCATGACGGACAGTTTTATTTTTCTCTGATGGATTTTGTAGCAATTCTACCTTGGCTGCCACTTCTTTTGAAATGACCGGAAATCCAAATTCCTGTATTACTTTCGCCTTTGTCCAATAAGTCCCATCATCCCTTTTCAGTGGTGGTACATTGATAATTCCTAAAGCCTTATGTACCCTCTGTATACTTTTATCTTCCAAAGTGGATGCCGATACTCCCGGAACATCTATTCCGCACACCTCATGGAGAAATATGTATAAAATAATGCTATCCAATCCACCAACCGAAACATGATAATTTAATCCTCTTCCATCACATTCTGTTGCAAATTCCTTTGCTCTTATCTGAGCATATTTTCTTTTAAATTCATACGGCTGTTTTTCTTTCTGCATAAAAGATGCTATCTTCTCATACGTTCCAAGCCGTTCCATTCTTTCCTGTACTGATTCCATTTGTTTTTTGGAGTAAAGAGCTCTTTTACGCTGGCCAGCAAACCTCTCACTCCTTTCGATTTATTTTAAAATTTTGTCTAAGCAGGCATTCCAGCCTTTATCAAATCTCCCATTATCACAATAATCAGGATGATTTGCTTTCTCTGGCAGTTCTCGGAGCGGGCACCAATCCGGCTTTTCTCCGTCTGGTAAAAGTTTTCCTGCCGCACAGCACATATATTCATCATCCTCCGTCTCATAGCACAATGTACATTTCTGGCACACCTGTTCCGGCATATCCATAACCAAAATTGCTTTAGCCATACTTAACACTTCTCCTTCTTTCTTCTACGCAATTCTGCTTTCAACTGTGATGTGCTGTACTGCATCAAAGGATTTTCTTTGACTTCATCCTCTTTCTCTTCCTGCTGGCGTGTCCGTGCTTCTTTCAAAAGTTCCTCATAGTTGTTAAACATACTTCACACTCCTTCCGGTTTCTCGCACCGCTCAAACTCGATAACCCATACCCACGGATTAGCATCCCAACCGTAGCGGTCAATGTCGGATTTCTTGATGGTGCTGTTCCATATCTGCATAAATTCGACCTGTGGCGGTTCAATCCATCCAGTATTCATGCAATCTGTACATCCATGCTCCCCGAGTGCTACATGATTGCATCTTATACCTTGTGAACCCTCGCGGAGTGCTCCATCCTCGGTAATATCCTGCAACCGCTCTACCATCACATCCGTAACCTTAAGCCATATCCTCGCCGCTTCTTTCGGCATATGAATGGAAGGATGCCATTTTCCACTCCATCCTTCCGGTCGCAGTTCTCCATCTGCCCGGTAATAATATACACAATGTCCGCGCATATGACCGGCTTCATTAACTGGAAGCGCACACCACGTTTCGCGAACGTAGAGAATATCTCCCGGTGCATACCTATACGGCGGCTTAACGTATTGAATAGAACCACCATATTCATTAGCGGCAAATCCAAAGGATCCTACCTCTTTCTTCTCTGTACTGTCGGTAACAAAACCAAGTGGATATGTATGCTTTTCATCCGGCTGTGGCTTTATCACTCGACGGGTACAGGTCTTTCTCCCATCCAGAATTGCCCGAACCATTTCTGTGTTGAATAAAATCGGCTTAATTGCCATTTACTCCACCGCCCTTCATAAGCTCTATTGCACGACTCATAATTTCATTCGGGTCATCATTTACCCTTCTGTTCCACTGTTCAATTGCTTCTTCTTCTGTTTCTCTCCATCTTTCTACCATTCCGCTGCAAACTGAACATTCTGCCAACCACTCATTTTTTGAATAATTCAACATCTGTGCTTTTGCTCCACAGAATGGACACGGCTTAAGCTCTTTTTTTACTTCTGCCATTGCTCTTCACTCTCCTTCCTGCACAGGTATTCCAGTACCTGCATCCTCTATCACATTTTTTGCCTTTCTCGTATTTACACATTGCCAGCCTTCTTTCCATACCGGGCATTCATTGTCCGCCATTCCCGAAGCATCTGAGGTGTGAATCTTGATAACGACCGGTCATAGTAACTGTGTTCCGGTTCTTCATCACCATATCTCTGAAATGTGTAACTGCCTTTATATTTCAGTTGCCGGCGAATGTATTCTGTTAAATTTTGTTTCCTGAAGCCAAGCTGATTACAGATTTCCTTGCTAGAGACTTTCTCCATGACCAGCTCTCCATCTTTGAATACGTTGTAATAATATTTTGCCAAAGCCTACTCCTTTCCAGCCGCCAGCAGCTTCCCTTCAAGCTCTCTGTAATCATACGAACGTTGTTCGAAGTTCGTGAACTTATTCCCCTTGGTATTATTGGGTTCGGCGGCTGCATCCTTCCTCCCCCAGTTACGAACTGCGGCTTTCCAATCTTTCATTTTGTTCTTCCCTACCATCCAACCCTTTGAAGAATAGAAATCAACAAAACGCTCTGCATCAACAGTGGTGATTCCTTTCTCTTTGCAGTAATCTGCTACATCTTGTGTGGTAGGGGGCACGAAGTGCCTTTTCTCTATACTCTCTTTTAATTCATTAACATTATCATTATCATATTCATTATCATTATCAGGTTTTTTTGCTTTCGTTTGCTTTTCTGAAAAACCATTTGCTTTTTTTGCTTTTTCAGATAAACCATTTGCTTTCGTGGATGGTCTGCCACCTAACTTCCCGGATTCTCTGCGTTTTTCAACGGTTGCCTGGTACTTTTCACTGTCTCTGTCCATCTGTACTTTTATGAAGCTGAATGCCATCCGTGTCATACCGTCCATGTCTGGAAGTGGCTCACCAGATGCATAATTCATGATGGCAGTGAGCAGCAATCCACGCTGTTCCATTGTTAGAAGATTGATATGCTCTGCGTAAGTGGTATACATGACAAAGCTGTTTTTATCCATCACTACCACCGCCCATACAATCAAATATACTTATCTGGTTTTTCTCCACTTCATTCTGGCTCCTGGCATATTTCTTAATCTCAGACAGTTTCTTTCGAATCCTCACTGTTCTGTGATTCTCCTGTGCCAGATACAACTTCACCAGATGCATTTCATCTGCTGCCGGCTGAAAATATCCTTTGCCATCCTGCATATTAAGAATTGGATGCTCACTGGTGCATTCCTTTTCTATCATTTCTCTGACCGTTCTATCTGAGAATCCGGTCATTGTAATAAGATACTGCCTTGTGACTGCATTCTTATGCCCTACCGGTATGTAATCAATCACATTCAATATCATCACCTGCCCTTGTTATCTCTACTTCCGTTCTTGGATTCCATTTATCATAAGATACCCTGCTGCCATCCGTAGACTGAATAATTTTAAAATTATCATCTTCCAACACACCATATTTCACCAGAATGTCATGCAATGCTTCATGTAAATTGGTAAGGTCAACCTTCCGCTTGGTCTGCATATAAAAGACTGCTTTCACATTAACCGGATAATCTATTGGTGCTACCACCTTTGGCATGAACGGCTTACAAGCCTTTTCATATTTCTTATACGCTGCAGATGGAATAATAAATGGTCTGCCATTCTTACCGGTAACAATCTGCTGGCTGTTCTTCTTTGTAATTGGTTTTAATTTAATTGTGAATTCCACTGTCACTCCTTTCCCCTCCCACTGATGCCAGCAGGAGGTAAAGCCTTCGCTCTCAATAAGTAACAAATTTGTGATATGTAATAAAAATGTCAGTAAATCGGTTTCTTTTGCATTTGCGGGTGTTTCAACCCTATAGGTAGGATTTTCCAAAGATACTGATAAAATCCTCTCTTGAGCCGTATGTATGCTCAAATACATCCTGCGCCAATCTCTTATAGGCAAGGTCTGTATTCCGGCACAGATGCGGTCCTCTATTTCCTTCATGGTGTTCATAACACAATGGAAGAATCATGTTGTATTTAATAGAATCATCTCTGTTCTTTCCAAAGAAAACCTCATGCTTATGTGGATGTGGTTTTCCACACTCATAGCAATAATCCAATGAATCTACTAAGATGCTTTTCCGTTTGTCTGCCATAATGCCTTTAACCTCTCTATCTCTTCTGGTGTTTCTGTCTGTATTCCCAGTTCTTTTGCTTCGGATACCACTCCATCTATGAATACCGACATTTCCTTGGTGTCATACTCACTGGAACCTTTTATCATGGCATAAGCGGTAAATGTACCATTATCCCTTATCTTTTCCCAGTGACCTTCTATCCGGCTCATGTCCACAGTGCTTTTTACTGTAATGGTTATGTATCCGGCTTCATCTTCATAAAGCACACCATATCGTCTTAGCATTTCCTCATAGACTTCTTCCTTACTGGTATTCAGTACTGCTGCAATCTTACTCATAAGGACCCATGCATAAGCATTTGCATCAAGGCTTCTCTTCTGTCGGTATTTCACCGCTTTAATTGATAACTTGTCCAAATCCTTAATGCTGTCGTAATGCTCTTTAATTGCTGCATCCTCATTTACTTCAAAAGTAATTTTGAACTTCCCAGAATCACCGTAATCTTTTACAACACCAACTGCTCGACCAGTGAACTCCATTAACTTTCTTTCCTTCCTGCTTTTGCCGCTATTGTCACTTCCAATTTGCGAATCAACTTATTCCACTGATTAATATCCAGTTCCTGCAATGTATTGACATGGAATAATTCCACCACGCTTTCCATTGATACCTCAGCTTCCTTTAATTTCTCCAACAGGACATTGTACTTAATATCATCAATCTTCTGCATTGCGTACTGCTTGAACACCACTTCCATGTCCTGATTTACAATTTCCAGTTCATTGATTTTTCTGTCTGATGTATAAGAAATCTGATTCACAAAGAACTTGTCCCTTGTAGTGCTTTTTCCATCGGAACTCGTCTTAATATGGCAATACTTTTCCGGAATCCATATGAATGGTGCCGTATATAATTCTCTGCCGATACCATGCTTTACACAGGCTCTCTTAAAAGCATCTGATGCTCTTCCTTTCTCTTTAGCGGTATAAGATGCTGTTCCTACGTCCTCTTTTGAAATCCACATCTGCTTCTCAGTATCCCAGACCGATATAATGCAATATAAATCTCCGTCAATCACTTCATATCTATCCTGCCACCCAAGTTCTCCATATTTTTCATCTAACCGCTTCTGTCCGTCTCTGGATGTTACATATAGAAGAAGTGATAAGCCTTTTTCGGATATCTGCTGCACTCTGCAGCTTATTTCATTTGCCTGTAATAATGTACTTTCCATTCTTAATCCTCCACAAATACAATCATTCCATCCAGACACCGGTCACATATCCGCTCACCGTTTATCTGGTGATAACTTTCATCTTGAATTCTTTCGCCACAGCAATCACACATTGGTCTTTTCCGTAACCACTCTTCCTGCTCTGCGTCATGCTGTTCCCATAAATCATAATTGTCAGGCATCTTTCTTATCCCTTCTGTAATAGTGTCCAAAATAACTACCATCCGGATCTGAATTGATGGAATATGTCACATTATCATCTATCTTAATATCCGCATCATAAGAACCATCCGATTCTACACTTATCGATAATGACTTAGCAGCAAACTGTACTCTAAATACCTCTAATGTCTCTGCTATACTATCTATTAACACTAAATCTCTTTTTTCTACGTTTCCGTTACGCATTTACTAGCTCCTTTCTGAAATCCATCACAAACTGACCAGATACATCAATTCGTAATGCCTGCTTAAAATAGTTTTCCTGTTTTTCTGTTTCTTCCCGGCAGTCATCACACACACCGCCAACCAGTTCCCCGGCATCTACATTTGCCTTACACTTCTTACAGGTATACATAAGACCACCTTTCTTTACTTCTCGCTAAATTTGTGTTACAATGCACGAAATGGATATTTTATATCCCCTTTTCGAAGGATGATGCGAACTCGCCAAAGTTTTGACGCATCATCCTTTTTTAATGTAACAATCATCTTTACTCTCCTTGCAGGTCTGCTTGTCCACGTTATAACCAATCCATATCAGCAATGTTCCAATTACTCCCACTGCTCCACAGATAACCGGATTTGTATCGTAGGAACTGAATCCTAATATCATTCCAACAAAGCCTATTCCTGCAATTATATCTCCAAGATACTTCATAGCTTGTCCTTCCTGCCGCTTATGCGGTCTTTGGTACTACTACAATGCTATCTGCTGCCTGCTGATTTAACTTATTCCCAGCAATTTTCTTTTCTTCATCCGTTAAGGTATTGACATTTCTGTAATTCACATCATCACCAAACCGGATATAAACATTGGTCTTCATTCCACCACCTCCAATACATCTTATGTTGTTACGCTTGTACTTCATTTCTGGAATTTGCTTGTGATATAATCTCCTTACAGGACATTGCCGTGTCCAAGTATATAAGAAGGGAGATAATAAACCATGAATATGATTCCTGTTAATTCATCAAATCTTAGTGCAGTTGGTTATGATGGAAGCACCTTACGCATTCAATTCCATTCTGGTGGCTTATATGACTATGCTGGTGTTCCAGAATCCGTATATATCGGTCTTATGAATGCTGCATCTAAGGGAAGTTATCATGCTGCTCATATCAAAAATGTTTATCCATATAGAAAACTTCGTTAATCTTTTATGATAAGCACAAGGGCAGGACCATTTATTTTCACTTCTTTATCCTCATAAGGCTCTGCCCAATGAACAATAACACCTTCCCGCTCTTTCAATTCTTTGACAAGCTCACAAGTTTCAAAATCTTTTAATAATTCCACTTTGTTCGTCCTAATCATCTCCTTTCATGCGTGAATCACTTTTTTCTCACATAGAATCGTAATCATAAAACTGTTTACTGACACCCCTCGAGATACTTCTCACTCCCTCCTGTCATTCACGCTTCATCTGTGGTATAATTTACAAAAACTGAGGTGAAATATTATGAATAAACTAACTTTCATTCTTGCCCTAATTGGTTCATTAGGTACTGCCTATTCTGTTATCATGACTTTCTATTGGCACCGAATAAGCATTGATTGCAATATTGTTGAATATTGCCCAACAAAAGACTCTCTCATTGTCTATATGTCATTCACCAATAATTCAAGGCTTCCAATTTCCATCTCAGATGTCCGTGTATGGAATGATTGTGTTTTATATAGCTGTATCCATACACCAGAAATTGTAAAAACATTGAAACGGACCTTTAAAAATAAACCAATTTATCAAGAACCAATATTCTCTATCCCTTTTCCAATAAATGTACCTTCTCTATCAGGGACATCCGGTTACTTGTATTTTTTGTTTCCTCAAGAAAATTTCGAAGTCGATGCCAAGTCTCTGACATTTGAATTAAGCACCAATCGTCACCTGACACTCCGAAAGAAACTTTTACTTGAGAAGAGTTTGCATATTGCTCCGTAGAAAATATTTCTTCACTCAATAGTCTGGATCTCCTCTCTACATCAACTTAAAGTTGACTTTATGGGTAAAAAAATATTATCAACTGGAATATCATATATCTTACACATCATTTCCAGTTGTGCCTGCTTCGGGATTACCTTTCCCTTTTCCCAGTTACATATTGTCTGCTTATTAAGATGCATTATCTTCGCCACCTCTTCCTGTGTCAGTCCTGCATTTACTCGCGCTGCTGCAAGACTAATCTGTAAATTTTTCAAACTATATCCAACTCCTTTACTTTTTTTCTTTTCCCTGCTATCTCTTAGGAACAATTATATGATATATCAACTTTAAGTTGATGTCAATACTAAAAGTTGATTTTTTTATATTTTATATTGTTTTTTTTCAACTTTTATTTTATAATTAAATCACAAATAAGAGATGAGGTGAGGCAAAATGTCAGAATTAGAATTTAATGCCATTTTTTCCAAACGATTAAAATACTACCTTAATAAATATGATATGACACAGTCTGAATTGGCAAAACGGCTTGGTGTCAGTACCCAATCTGTAACTAATTGGTGTAAAGGTGATAAATCACCTCGTATGGATAAAGTTGATTCTATGTGCAGTATATTTAACTGCAAACGTTCGGATTTAATGGAAGATAAATCAGATGATACACCTAATACTCTCGCTGCTCACTTTGATGGTGATGAATATACCGAGGAAGAATTAGAAGAAATCAGACAGTTTGCAGCCTTCGTAAAATCAAAAAGAAAATAAGTCCATTTTATGGGACACATTCATGTTTATAATGAGATGGAAGGGAGTGATAACATGACATAATACGAAGAAATTCTCGACCAGGCACATAATAATAATGTTCCGGTATATGAGAATTACAATTTTTCTAATAGAATAAAGGGACTTTACTGTGATGGATCTATTGCCCTAAATCAGAATCTGGCTACCAGTACAGAAAAGGCTTGTGTCCTCGCTGAAGAATTAGGACACCATTACACCGCAACCAGGGATATAATTGACCAATCCACGGTGGAGAATCGAAAACAGGAAATGCGTGGCAGATTGGTAGCCTATAATAAAATGGTTGGTCTCCGGGGACTTGTAGAAGCCTACAACCACCACTGCTGTAATTTAGAGGATACCGCTGAATATCTGGAAGTTACTCCAGAATTTTTGCAGGAAACTATAGATTGCTACCGCAGTAAATACGGTATATGCACTACAATTGATAACTACGCTATTATTTTTGAGCCAAATCTGGCTATCTTAAAATTAATATAGGGGGATATAATACTATGACAATTGAAGAAGTTTTGAAAAAGAATAAGTTTTCAACAGCAATGGTAAAAGGTTCTATAAAAGCATCTGAAAAGCGAATTTCAAATAATGAAAATATTATTTTTGCTATTCCCATTGATATAAACGACCAGAAGAAAGTAGGAATACTTACCATTACCGATCAAAAGATACTTTTTGTCCACAATGCTTTAGGAATTGGATTCTCAAAAGAAATTCCTCTATCTACTATTCAATCAATCGATAGTAAAACTGGAACTGTTATACGGAAAGAAACTGTTGTTATTACAGGGCTAACCGATACAATCTACTTTACTCAGTTGATTGAGATAACAAATAAAATTAAAAATGCTATATATGAAGCACAATCATATGAGAAGATTACTCCTTCCACTGCTTCATTTTCTTCTGCAGATGAATTGAAAAAATATAAGGAATTACTAGATACTGGCATAATATCACAGGAAGAGTTTGACTTTAAGAAGAAACAGTTATTGGGAATGTAATTTTGTAACAATTAATAAAAATACCGCCCCACTCTTTCAAGCAAGGCGGTATGCTTCCGAATAATACGAAAGCCCTAAGCAAGCATATTGTATCATTCCGGAAGCAGCTACGCAAGCGGAACACCCGTTCCTCGCTGGCTGTTATTTTTGTACCCATTTTTTCATACACTTAACAAAGGAGTGATAACATGACCAACAACACCTCCATGCGTACCGGTGCCCTCTACATCCGGGTATCTACCGGCAAGCAGGAAGAACTATCCCCGGACGCTCAAAGGCGGCTGCTCTTAGATTATGCTTCCAAGAACAATATCATTATCTCCAATCAGTACATCTATGAAGAAGATGGCATATCCGGACGTAAGGCGGATAAACGTCCACAGTTCCAGGATATGATTGCCCATGCCAAATCAAAAGAACATCCCTTTGATGTAATTCTGGTATGGAAGTATTCGAGATTTGCCAGAAATCAGGAAGAATCCATTGTCTATAAGTCCATGCTCCGGAAAGACCATGTGGAAGTCATTTCCGTATCCGAGCCACTGGTGGATGGTCCTTTTGGTTCATTGATTGAGCGAATCATAGAATGGATGGATGAATATTATTCTATCCGTCTGTCCGGTGAGGTTGTGCGAGGTATGACAGAAAACGCTTTAAGAGGGCGAAATCAGGCTCGACCGCCTTTAGGCTATAAAGTACCACATGCCAAAGAAACTCCCGTTATTGTGCCGGAAGAAGCCCTTATCATACATACGATATTTGATATGTATACCGAAGATGGTGCCAGTATGTTTGCAATTGCAAAACGCTTAAATAACCTCGGCTATCTTACCTCACATAAGAAGCCATTTGAGCGGCGGAGTATCGGCTACATTTTAAGCAACCCTACTTATATTGGAAAATCTGTCTGGAACCGTCATTCCAACGATAATAAAGCATTAAAGGATGAATCCGAATGGATTATAAGAGATGGCAGCCATGAGCCGATTATCAGCGTGGAACAATACGAAAAGGCACAGCAGCGTATCAAGGCAGAATATGCACCCAAATATGCCAAGCCACCGGAACTGCACCGGCACTGGTTATCCGGCATGGTAAAGTGCCACACCTGTGGACGCTCCCTCTCCACTTCCATTCATAAGGATAAACGGTACGGACGGACATACACGAATTTTCAATGCTATGGATATTTAAAGGGAAAATGCAGCGTGTCCCATCAGATTTCCGCCCGGAAACTAGAACCTGCCGTGTTGGAAGGTCTGAAAGAAATTATGGAAGGTGTGCGACCACTCCAGTTTAAAATCATCAAGTCAGAAGAACCAACCGCCCAGTCCGCCCATGCGATACTCACCGAAAGACTGCATGACATTGAGAAAAAAGAAGAACGTATCCGGCAGGCTTACCGGGATGGCATTGATACCATAGAAGAATACCGGGACAATAAAGCCATTCTTTTCAAAGAACGGGCAGAAATAGAAAGCCGGCTGGAAGAATTAACCCCTGCTCCTGTTCCATCTGAGACAGATACAAGGGAACTCATGCGCAACCGGCTTAAGAATGTATATGAGATACTTTCCAGTGAGGATGTCTCTACCGTCACCAAAAGCAATGCGCTAAAATCCATTGTAGATAAAATTGTCTATGACAGTGAGAAGAAAGAATTAAGCATTTATCTCTACTGCTCCGACACCCTCTAAACCCGCATAAAATAAGGCTTTAGACGTACTACATACGCAAATGGGAAAAGGATGACTCAGTGGGGTTCGAAATACTTAGCCGACCAGGGATATTCCACCATTGAGATTCTGCGCTATTATTACGGCAGCAGTATGTATATCAACACGGCGGATGAAATCAGTGGTGTGCCTGCTTCCTGGCCGGGCAGCAACCTTGAGGTTGGTTCTACCGGGGATAAGGTGCGGATGCTGCAGGAGCAGCTGAACCGGATTGCACGTAACTACCCTGCGCTTCCGACTATTGCCGTGGATGGCATTTATGGTTCTGCAACCAAAGCTGCCGTAGAAAAATTCCAGTCCATCTTTGGGCTTCCGGTTACCGGAATTGTAGATTTCCGTACCTGGTACCGTATTTCCGAAATTTATGTGGCTGTTTCAAGAATTGCAGAATTATATCAATAAATTTCATAACTTAAACCTTTTCGGGAATTCTTTTTACCACAAATCCATAGTAATTATGAAAATACAATGCTATACTAAATTCATATTACGAATTTACTGGAGGGAAAAATAATGCATACATTTCAACCATATCCAATTGACCTTATGGAAATGAATCCATTTACTAAAATCGGCAAAGAATGGATGTTAATCACAGCAGGTGATGAGAAGAAAGCAAATACAATGACTGCAAGCTGGGGCGGTGTTGGTGTCCTCTGGGGCAAAAATGTTGTCTACATCTTTGTAAGAGATACACGCTATACCAAAGAATTTATTGATAATGGAGAGACATTTTCACTGACCTTTTTAGATGAGTCCAATAAAGGAGCTTTAAAATATCTTGGAGCTGTTTCCGGACGTGATGAAAATAAAATTGAAAATGCAAGAATGCATCTTGATTACTACAAGGACACACCTTATATTGACGAAGGAAATCTGGTATTTATCTGCCGTAAATTATCTGCTACAAAGATGACTCCGGACCAGTTTATTGATTCTTCTATCGAAAGCAGCTGGTATGCCGATGGCAACCTTCACACCATGTATGTAGGTGAAATCTTAGAAGTACTTGCCCGCTAAGCTACTCGCGTAACCATGGGAAACATGCTTTGCAAGTTTCCACAGTTATCGCGGTGCTAGCCAAAGTCTGCGCAAAAAAGAAGTTCGCTCAAGCAAACCTGGCTCCTTCTTTTCTGCCAGACTTTTTTTACCATCATTTTACTTATGAATAATATCATAATGTGCCTGTATGGCAGCATCGATTTTTTTCTGGTCTCCCGTTTCGATTGCTTCTGCAATTTCTACATGAAGCTTCCACATTTTTTCAAATTTCTCGGCATCTGCATTTTCCCAGCCTTTTCGGATACTTTCCTTATAAATTTCAGAAAATACCTGCATAATCGTAATCATGAAACGGTTGCCGGAACCTAATATTAATTTCTGATGAAACTCCCGGTCAATCTCATAACTTCTCTGCTGGTCAGCATTCTGCATAGATTCTGCCAGTGCTTTTAACTCCGCAAAATCCTGTTTACCCATGTTTTTAGCCGCAAGAAGACCTATTGTGTATTCTAAAAGGCAGCGTGCCTCTGCAAGCTCATCCTTATCTATCTGCTGCAATAGCAGCATCATATTAATTACTTCTGAAAGGCTTTTTTCCATGTTGCAGCAGATATAATTGCCGGAGCCCTGCTGGCTTTCAATCAATCCGATATTCTCCATACTCTTTAATGCTTCCCGGATAGATGGACGTGACATACCAAGTGTTTCCGCCATTTCACGTTCTGTTGGCAGCTTGCTGCCTACCCGAAACTCCCCACTCCGTATTCCATCTTTTACGAATGCCATTACCCTCTTATACTCTCTGTCCTTCATCTGAATCTCCTTTCATCCCTTGCAAAATTATTGCATCATAGATACATCAATAAAAATTAGCAAATACAGTTGCTGCTGCTACCGTCAGAAGTCCTGCTACTGCAATGGCAAGACTGCTCATTGCTCCTTCTACTTCTCCCATTTCCATGGCACGGGCGGTTCCGATTGCATGGGCGGAAGTACCAAGTGCCAGTCCCTTTGCCACCGGCTCTTCTATATGAAATACACGGCATACCACTTCTGCAATCATATTTCCCAAGACTCCGGTAATGATAATTACTGCCACCGTAATCGTTACGATTCCTCCAAGTTCTTCAGATACTCCCATTCCAATTGCTGTGGTAATGGATTTTGGCAGAAGGGTTACATATTCCTCATGATTCAGATGGAATATCACCGCAAAAAGAAACACACTTCCCATACTTGCAATGACACCGGATATAATTCCTGCTGTAATGGCACTTTTATGTTTCTTTAACAATTCCAGCTGCTCATACAACGGAACAGCAAGACATACCGTTGCCGGGGTTAAAAGATAGCTTAAATACTTTGCTCCTTCATAATAACTGTCATAGTCAATCCTGCCTACACTTAATACAACCATAACAAAAATAATAGAAATCAAAAGTGGATTAAACAGCGCCAGCTTTAATTTACGCTTTAACAGTGCTCCGATTTCATATCCAATGAGACTGATTACTACACCAAAGAAAAGGGTATCTCCTGCAAAATTATTCATTTTCTTCTTTCTCCCTTCCCTTTCGTATCACATTCTGTGTCACTCTTCCGGTCACGACCATAACAATAATCGTCGTAAGTACTGTAATGACAATCACCGGCACAATAGTCGGACGCAGAACGCTCCAGGAGTCCAGAAGTCCTACTGCTGCCGGAATAAACATCACCGGCATAATTTCAATTAAGAATACCGCAGTGTCCTTCACCTGTTCTATCTTAACGATACCCGTTACCAGAGCAAGCAGCATTAACACCAGTCCGTAAATGCTTGCAGGAACCGGTAATGGCAGCACCATATGCAGAATTTCTCCAGCAAAAGAAATTGCCAGAATTAAAAAAAACTGTCTAAAATACTTCATTTCTAAGTCCTCCGATTGGTATTACCAATCAAAGAGTATAATACAAAAGAAGTAAAAAGACAAGTTTTATTTAATGATTTTTTCGAATTTTTATCAATCTGGCGATTTCCCGGAAAGATTGATAATATTTCGGAAAGTTTCCGCATCTTCAATTGATGTCCGTTCTGTTATCTCAAATATAAAGAGCATTTTTCTAAGAATTAGAACCTGCGATTAACTCATCCAGAGTACCAAAATGGTACCCCATCTCTTCCCACTTTGTAAGTAGTTCATCTAATATTTCACCATTGGTCTTTGAAGTATTGTGCAGCAGCACTATAGCTCCCGGATGAATACGTCCGGTGAGTTTTTCAAAGGCCTCTTCTTTTGTTGGCTGATTATCCGGATCCCAGTCCACATAGGCAAGACTCCAGAAAAAAGTATAATAACCTAATTCTTTTGCCATTTTCAGATTTGATTCACTGTATTTCCCCTGAGGCGGCCGGTAAAATTTAACCATCTCCTTGTCTGTAATCTCTTCATAAAGTAACTTGACATCTTCAACTTCCTTTTGAAATGACGATACATCTGCAATTTCTGACATATCCGGATGATGATAAGTATGGTTTCCTACGGTATGACCTTCTTCCACCATTTTCCTTACCAGATCCGGACTGGTCTCTAAGAAATGCCCTACTACAAAGAAGGTTGCCTTTACATCATGCTTTTTCAATGCTTCCAGTATCTTCTCCGTATTTCCATTCTCATAGCCGCAGTCAAAGGTCAGGTAAATCACCTTATCATCGCCATTACCAATAAAATATGTATTATATTTCCGCAATTCTTCCGGTGTGGCATTTCCGGTTGGCTGTGTCCCCGATTCACCAAATCCAAGTCCCCAGTTCTCTGTTGTAGATGCCACTGCATTTACTCCCAGTAAGCCGCCATTCTGCCAGCTTTTTACCAGCACTGCACTCCCACGGCCTGCGCAAAATACCAATGCCAGCATTACCGCCACTGCCAGTATCCTTTTCCATTTTTTCATAAAAAAAGCCTCATATACTCTTTCTAAAGTATATGAGACTTCTTTTATCTCATGCTTTTCATTTTAGTTCTTTCAGTCATTTACTCTACTGCCTTGAATGCTTCCTCTAAGTCTTCAATAATATCGTCGATATTTTCTGTTCCGATAGAAAGGCGGATGGTATTCGGTTTGATTCCCTGCTCTTCTAATTCTTCAGCACTAAGCTGGGAATGTGTGGTTGATGCAGGATGAATCACCAGAGATTTTACATCTGCAACATTTGCCAGTAAGGAGAAGATTTCCAGATTGTCGATGAAATCTTTTGCCTTTCTGTCATCACCTTTGATTTCAAAGGTAAAGATAGAACCGCCACCGTTCGGGAAGTATTTCTTATATAATTCCTGCTGCTTTGGATCTGTACTTACTGCAGGATGATTTACACGTTCCACCTGTGGATGATTATTTAAGAACTCTACTACCTTCAATGCATTCTGTACATGACGTTCTACTCTTAAGGATAATGTCTCTAATCCCTGTAAGAAGATAAATGCATGGAACGGAGATAAAGTTGCTCCGGTATCACGAAGTAAGATTGCACGAATCTTGGTTACAAATGCTGCCGGTCCTACTGCCTTGGTAAAGCTGATGCCATGATAACTTGGGTTTGGCTCAGTTAAAGATGCAAATTTTCCACTTGCCTCCCAGTCAAATTTTCCGCTGTCTACGATAACTCCACCAATTGTTGTTCCGTGTCCACCAATGAATTTTGTTGCAGAATGTACCACGATGTCTGCGCCATACTCAATCGGACGAACCAGATAAGGTGTTGCAAAAGTGTTATCTACGACTAATGGAATCTTGTGTGCATGTGCTACTTTTGCGATGGCTTCAATATCAGCTACGTCTGAGTTAGGATTTCCTAATGTCTCAATATATAAAGCTTTTGTATTGTCTTTAATTGCTGCTTCAAATGCTTCCGGCTCCGGCTCAACAAAGGTTGTTGTAATGCCGTACTGTGGAAGTGTATGCTCCAACAGGTTATAAGAACCACCATAGATATTCTTTGCAGCTACAATATGGTCACCATTCTGTGCAAGATTTTCAATCGTATAAGTAATTGCTGCTGCTCCGGATGCTACTGCCAACGCTGCAACTCCACCCTCTAATGCTGCAATTCTCTTCTCAAATACATCTTCTGTCGGATTCGTAAGTCTTCCATAAATATTTCCTGCATCTGCAAGACCAAATCTTGCTTCCGCATGGTCGCTGTTGCGGAATACATAAGATGATGTCTGATAAATAGGTACTGCTCTTGCATCTGTCACCGGATCCGGATTTTCCTGTCCTACATGTAACTGTAAAGTTTCAAATTTTAAATTACGTTCTGCTCTGCTTTTCTTTGTGCTCATCTTCTTTTTCTCCGTTCTGTTATTTATTTCTGTCACTCTGATGTTACATCAGATTTTTTCTATTCTACTGCAAATTACTCTGTAAATAAAGCTGTTGAATAATATCTGTCTCCATTGTCCGGTAATAAAGCTACAATTGTTTTTCCTTTATTTTCAGGTCTCTTTGCCAGTTCAATTGCTGCATAAGCTGCTGCTCCGGAAGAAATTCCTACTAATACGCCCTCTTTGTGTGCAATTTCTTTTGCCACACGGAAAGCATCTTCGTTCTCTACCGGAAATACCTCATCATATACTCTGGTGTTTAATACATCCGGTACGAATCCTGCACCGATACCCTGAATCTTATGTGCTCCACTCTTACCTTCGGATAATACCGGTGAAGATGCCGGCTCTACTGCTACAACTTTAACATCTGCTTTCTGCTCTTTTAAGTATTCACCGGTTCCTGTTACGGTTCCACCTGTACCAACTCCTGCTACAAAGATGTCTACTGCTCCGTCCGTATCTTTCCAGATTTCCGGTCCTGTTGTCTCTTTGTGTACTTTTGGATTCGCAGGGTTTACAAACTGTCCAGGGATAAAGCTGTTTGGAATCTCTTTTGCAAGTTCATCCGCTTTTGCAATTGCACCTTTCATTCCTTTGCTTGCTTCTGTCAGAACAATTTCTGCACCGTAAGCCTTTAAGATGTTTCTACGTTCAACACTCATGGATTCCGGCATAGTAAGAATGATACGGTATCCTTTGGCTGCCGCAAGTGCTGCAAGACCAATTCCTGTATTTCCGGATGTCGGCTCGATAATAACAGAACCTTCTTTTAACTGTCCTTTTGCTTCTGCATCTTCAATCATTGCTTTTGCGATACGGTCCTTTACGCTTCCTGCCGGATTGAAATATTCCAGTTTGAAAAGTAATTTTGCTTCTAAGTTATACGCCTTTTCTAAATTAACTGCCTCGATTAATGGTGTATTTCCAATCAGTCCTAATGTTCCTTTATAAATGTTTGCCATGATAATAATCTCCTTTTCCCTAAATTCATATATTTCCTATCTGTTTGATATGGATTAAGTATAATATAAAACGATGTGTACCAATTGTCAAGACTTTTTTCAAATAAATTATTTAAAATATTTTGTTTCATTGGTACACATCGACCTCGTCCATTTAAATGACATAATCGCTGCTGATATCCTGCTGCCATTCCATCAAATCCTCTAACGTATACCTGTCTACTACACTCTTAATCGCATCGTTTAATTCTTTCCAGATACGAAGTGTTACACATTCTGACTGACGCTCACAGGTGTTCACCTCATCCTCAAGACACGATACCGGTGCAAGACTTCCTTCTACCTGACGTAATATCATCCCTATCGTATATTCCTTCGGTGTCTTTGATAAACGATATCCTCCCTGGGGGCCTCTGATGCTCTTAACAAACCCTGCCCGTACCAGTGTAGAAATAATCTGTTCCAAGTATTTCATGGAAATATCCTGACGTTCCGCAACATCTTTAAGACGTACCGGTTCAACTTCATCATTCATTGCTATATCAAGAAGAAGTCGGACAGCATAACGTCCCTTTGTTGAAATCTTCATACTGTACCTCCATTTCTATTTGTCTATGGGTACAGTATATTCCTTTTTTCCTACTACGTCAATAGGGATATGTTGTTTTTAATATTCTTCCTCTTCTTCACCCTCAGAGATGTCGTTCTTCGGCTTCTTTAAGCCTTCAATGACAATGCCATTCTTCTCAGCATAATCCCAAAGTGCAGCATGAATACCTTCTTCTGCCAGAAGGGAACAATGCACTTTAACCGGTGGAAGTCCGTCTAATGCTTCCATTACTGCTTTATTGGTTACAAGTAATGCTTCCTGTACGGTCTTTCCCTTTACCAGTTCTGTTGCCATACTGCTGGTTGCAACTGCAGCACCACAGCCAAAGGTCTTAAACTTACAGTCCTGAATCACACCATTATCATCAATATCAAGATAGATTCGCATGATATCACCGCATTTTGCATTTCCTACTGTTCCTACTCCGCTGGCATTTTCAATCTCCCCTACATTTCTCGGATTCTGAAAATGATCCATAACTTTTTCACTATACATAATCGTTACTCCTTTTCTTCTCTATTACTGCTGGTTCTTTACAAAATCTTCGTATAACGGTGACATGCTGCGTAAATGTACAACAATCTCTTTGATTGCGTCTACCGTGGTGTCAATCTGCTCTTTGGTGGTATCTGCACCTAAAGTCAGTCGGAGTGAGCCATGTGCAATCTCATGTGGCAGACCAATTGCCAGCAATACATGAGACGGGTCTAAGGAACCGGAAGTACATGCTGAACCGGAGGATGCACAAATCCCCTTCATATCTAACATAATCAGCATGGATTCTCCCTCCACAAAACGGAAGCATGCATTGACATTATTGGCAAGACGATGCTCTCTGTCTCCATTGATTTTCACATATGGGATTTCCTTTTCAAAACGGGAAATCATATAATCTCTCAATTTTCTTTCTCTTGCAGTACGCTCTTCCATGGAAGCAAATGCCAGTTCTGCAGCTTTACCGAAGCCTACGATTCCCGGTACATTTTCCGTTCCGGCTCTTCTCTTTCTCTCCTGTGCACCACCATGTACAAAGGAGCGGATTTTTACACCTTTTCTGATATAGAGGAAACCGATTCCCTTTGGTCCGTTTAATTTATGGCCACTGCTGCTTAACATATCAATATTCATTTCATCTACCTGGATTGGCTCCTGACCAAATGCCTGTACTGCATCAGTATGGAATAAAACTCCATGTGCCTTGGCAATTGCACCAATCTCTGCAATCGGCTCGATGGTACCGATTTCATTGTTGGCAAACATAATAGAAATCAAAATGGTATCCGGACGGATTGCAGCTTCTACATCTGCCGGATTGATACGTCCATTCTCATCCACATCAAGATAAGTTACCTCAAAGCCCTGTCTTTCCAACCATTCACAGGTATGAAGAATTGCATGATGCTCAATCTTACTGGTGATGATATGTTTTCCTTTTTCTTTATAAGCTTCTGCTGTTGCTTTCAGTGCCCAGTTATCAGATTCACTTCCACCTGCCGTAAAATATATTTCTTCCGGTTTCGCACCGATTCCTGCTGCAATAATATCTCTGGCCCTTGTTACTGCCTTGCGGCTTTCCTCACCTAATGCATAAATGGTAGATGCATTTCCATAATACTGGGTAAAATAAGGAAGCATTGCCTCCACTACCCGCTCGTCCGTTCTTGTTGTTGCCGCATTGTCCAGATAGATTAATTCCATCGGTTTTCCTCCTTTATCAATTTGCTTTATCAGCTATTTTCGTCCTATTTCCAAGTAATTCAGTCGGAACTAAGAATAACACCTTAGGAATAGTATGTCAATCTTCTGCCTGGATTTATTCCTTTTGTTCTTTTATTTATCCAAGAGGGTTAAAAGGGGAAAGGGCAGCTTTCGCTGCCCTTTCCATCTATCCTCTTATTTCAGACGATATACATTATAAAAACTAAACTCTCCTGTTTGCAGTTTTGCTCTGCTTAGACTCTTTTACGTCTTCTGTAAAGTACAACTACCGCTGCTCCTGCAACGAATAACAATACTACCATGCATGCAATCGGAGTATTATCTCCTGTCTTAACCTGCTTCTCTGCTGTTACAACAGGTGTTGCATTCGGAGTTGTAGATGCTGCTGGTTTCATATCTGTATTGCTAAGTACAATAACATACTCAGATGCATGTGAGAATTTGAAATCAACGGTTCCGTCTGCATTTACCTTTACAGCCTGAACATATTCTAATGCTCCGGTCTTTTCATTATAATAGTAAAGGTTTGCATATTTTCCACTGTTCTCTGCACCAACGTTGACACGAAGTGTAGCATCAAATCCAAATGCTCCGTCATGTGCCAGTGAAAGTTCAATGGTCTTGTTGTCTCCAGCTAATGCTTTAATCTTATCAGCCGGAATGCTGCTCTTACCTACGGTTACCCCGAGGTCTATTGCATCTTTTAATTTACTTACAATGTTCTTTCCGTTTACAATCCAGCTTACGTTGTCACTCAGCTTGAAGGTAATGGTAATATCTTTTCCAATCATGCCATTGAATACTTCTGCCGGAACTTTTGTGGTATCTGGCATTGTAACATTAATCTTTGCTGTATCTCCCACAGCATCAATGGTATCAATTACTTCCTGGAAATCTTTACCCGGAACAGTAATGTCAAGATTAATCTTTTTATCTGCTCTCAGCACTACAGTACCGCCATCCTTTGCTGCCGGAATGGTAACTGTTACTGTCTTATCAGAAGAAACAGTATATGTTTTACCATCATAAAGATTTACAACTGTATTTCCTGCATTTGCATTAACCGGAACTTTTACTTCTTTTGCGGTATCCTTGATATTCATACCAACATATAAGGTTGTTCCTCCATAGGATCTTGAAACTACATCATAGCCTTCCTCATCAGAACTTGCCACAACCTTTCTGCTTCCTCTTGCAAATACATCTGTGTATGCATTACGGATGCTCAGCAGATTCTTATAATGCTGATATGTTACATTGTCCTCTGTTGCCAGAGAGAAATCCATGTCATATCTATTAGTCTGGTATGGATAATTATTTAATCCGCTTAAACCAACTTCTTCACCATAATAGATAACCGGAATACCCTTTGCAGTAAGCTGTAAGGTAGCTGCAACTAACGCTGCTGATGTTGCCTCATCCTCGGTATATCCTTTTCCGTTCATTAAGGACGCCTTAAATCCATCTTCATCATGACTGCTTAAAAACTGACCTGTCATGTATGCGTTATTAAGTGCTGCATTTCTGGAAGAAAGGAAGCTTTCTACAGAAGAAATATTACCACTGACAAAGCTTGTTGCCTGATCATTAAAATCAAAATCAAGGTCTGCATCCATCTGACCGGTACCTAAGGTACTACCATTTGACGCATATCCTGCGCCATAATATTCTCCAATCATCTTGAAGGATGGATTTACTTCTGTTGTAGAATTCTTAAGTGCTGCCCATGTTGTACTGTCAACATGCTTTACTGTATCTACACGGAAATAGTCAACACCATAATCCTTCATCCATGATGTCTGCCATTCTACTAATTTTGCCCTGACATCTGCTTTTTCTGTTGCAAAATCCGGCAAGCCAGACTGCCATGATTTAATATCGCCTTCACTGACGCTCTTATCCCTAAGCATATCAGCAAATGTTGATTCTGTACCATATCCAGCATGGTTTACAACAATATCAACCATAATACGCATGCCACGTTTATGTGCTTCGCTAATCATAGTTTCAAATTCTTCTGTTGTACCAAGTGTCGGATTCAATTTTGTAAAATCACTTGCCCAGTATCCATGGTATGCTGCATTATAAGGAACATCTTCTGAACCCTCATCTGTTACAGCTACACCTTTCACATTTTCTACAATTGGTGTAATCCAGATTGTATTTACACCTAAATCCTGTAAGTAATCTAACTTGGTTGTTACACCTGCAAAATCTCCACCATGATACAGTCCCGGATTGTCTCCGTATGTATCTGCACCACTTGCTGTATTGTTAGATTCATTACCATCAAAGAAACGGTCTGTCACCATAAAGTAGACAACAGATTCATCCCAGTCGAAATCATTTTTGTTTTCCTTCACACGGTCTGTAATTTCAACATCCACTGTAGTACTGAATTTATTACCGTACTGGTCTGTTACAGTAATTGGTAATGTCTTAATTCCTAATGTTGTATCTGTTGTAGCAGAAATGGTAACTGCCTGCAATTCCGGTTCAATCGGCATTGCATTGCTTCCGCCAAGGGAAGAAACATCGATACTTGCGCTAGCTACTTCTAATGTTTTAGCATCTGAACTATCCTGTTCAACCTTAAACTTAACAACATCATTTTCATTGTAGTTAAAGGATTTATTCATAACTTCTGCTGTAACTGTTGCATTTAATTTATAGTATTCAAAATATGAGTAATCTGCTTTCTTGTACTCTTCACTGTTTGAATTGAATGCATCTACAACATAAGTTCCATTTGCTTTGTAACGATAATGTGTTTTACCATCTGTCAAGCCGCTCTTTACATACTCAAAACGCTTTGTTGTATCATTGTATGTCATTGGATACTCTGTTCCGTCTACATCAACAGATACTGTCATATCCTTTAAGGTGCCATCTACAAATGCAGCATCATCACGATAGTAATATGATACCTGTTGATTTTCTGCATCTACTTCATAGCCAGTATTATATGGCATAGCAATTTCCGGCTCACTGCCGGCTTTCATGCTGGCATAGATAACCTTCTGGTCAGAAGGGAATGTAACGGAATGGTCTCCACCATCTTTAATCCACGGATCAACTGTTGAATCTAATGCGATACAAAAATCAACCTTTGTACAAGATGGTTTTGCTGGAATTGTTATTGTCCATTTATCTCCACCTACGTATGTAAAATCGGTTAATGCTGAAGCATATCCTGATGACCATGTATAGAACTGTGGTGTAATTCCTTTTTCTTTTAATCCTGGATTCTCATAATCCAATACAAGGTATCTCTTTTCCGTTGGTACGATTGTCGGTTTCTCATGAACCGGATCTGAACCATCCACATAATATAATACCTCATTCTCATCACCGCTTATTGTAAAAGAACGGTCTGCGGTATCAGAGCCGCCATCCCATCCCTGTGTTATGTCATAACGTGCCTTTAATCCTACTGTTTTTCCCACATTACTGCCGGCAACTGTAATGGTCTTTTTAAACCATGTCACATTATTTGCAGCATCATATTCTGTTTCATCAAAAACATATGATCCATTTAATCCGGCATTCCACATCCACATATCAACTTTTCCCATGTCTGTGTCTGTTGATAAATCTTCATTGTAATAATACATTGTAAATGTGTGGTCTGGAACCGGTGCCTCCCAGCTGTCCGGTGCTGTTTTATATACGGTTGTATCACCACCACCTTTGGTTCCGGTAACCCAGAGTTCAGTACTTGTTGATGTTACAGAAACATCAATATTATCCGTCTGTGCCCCACTGTTATTATTAAAAATACAGCTGAAATTCTGTTTTACATCCTGTGTATATACTACATCATACCATCCGGAATGGTCAGCATTTTCTGAAATCTGTCCACCTGGCCATTCTTTTCCAACACCTGCTCCTGTTGCAGAGGCATCTGCTCCCCACATATGATTGTAAATAGTGCTTCCCATTCCTGAAGCAAGATAATGAATGGTTGTTACATATTTCCAATCAGCAGGTTTTGTCTCTGACAAAGAACCATCGAACCAGTACTCTGCTTCTGCCTTTCCTTTTGTAGAAAGTGTTACTCCGTCTAACTGGTTTCCATGTCCATCATCATTTAAAATGAGATCATAATCTGTGCTGTTATCTAATGTCAGATGCATTGTATACCAGCCTTCATGACCTTCTGCTGCAGTCATGGTTTTTCCCGGCCATTCACCTGCCGGCTTATTGGTCTCATGATATATATATGCAGCAACATCATTGCCTAATGTGCTCTTATAATTAATAGTCAGATCACATTCTGTTGGTACAGACTCCGGAATCAATGTTTCATTCTTTGAAGCATCCTTATACCACTGATATTTTCCATTATCATCCAATAAACAATAAATGCTTGTATCAGAAGTAAAAGTCTTAATCTGCTCAATTGCAGCTCCTTCTGTCTTTATCTCCGGTGCAGCCTTCTCAGTAGAACCTGCATCAACAAACTGAAAACCTGTCCACTCACTGCTCTGTACATCTACATAATAGAGATTAGAACTTTTCTCATATGCAAGCTTTGGTTTTTCCTGATCCCCCCATTGTGAAATGGCGGCATTTCCTGCGTCATGGTTATCTACCGTAGCACCGGCAGCCCAGACATTGACAACCGGTGTATTCCATGTACTTGGTTTGTCCAGGTACAACCGGATTGTCGGGCTCGCAGCATATGCAGTGGTTGCACCACCGATTGCCGGAACCATGGTCACAATCATAGCAAGTGCAAGTACCATACTAAAGATACGGCTTACAATGCCATGTTTCCTGTGAAAGCGTTCTTTTAACTTTCTCATCTTTCCCTCTCCTTTTCATCGTTTTATTTTATATTTCCCTGCGATTACGTTTTCCCTCCGATTACGTTTTCGCAGTTTTTCGATAATTAATTATATTCTAATTTTTTTACTTTCGCTATCCGCAAATAAACTAAAAAAGAAATTCTTTTTTGTGCATTTTAACTAATTTCTGTCTTGAAGCTCATTTTTACAATTCATTTTACACAATTTCCGCATGATAATTTTTTCGAAAAAAGGACAGCACCGATTGGTACTGTCCCATATAATTTACATAATTAAATTTTCATAGTTCCGCAAAACAAGGCCGCTAATTCTGGTAATCCATATGTGCAATGACCATCATGGCAATCTTAAAAGTCATGGCATCCTCGAATTTGCGGATATCAAGTCCAATCATCTTTTCCAGACGTTCTAAACGGTATACCAGCGTATTCCGGTGGATGTATAGCTGCCTTGCTGTTTCTGAAATATTCAGGCTGTTTTCAAAAAATTTCTGGATTGTCACCATCGTTTCATCATCTAAATCAATATTCCGCTCACCAAAAATCTCTTTGATAAACATTTCGCAAAGGCTCATCGGAAGCTGGTAAATCAGTCTGCCGATGCCAAGCTTTCCGTAGGAAATGGTTTCCTCTTCTACATTAAAGATTCTTCCTACTTCCAGTGCCATCTTGGCTTCCTGATAAGATTTGGCAATATCCTGCAGGGTATTTACCGTATTACCATAACCCACACGGACACGCACCATTGCTTCTGCATGCAGATTGTCTACAATTGTTTTCGCCAGATGCAATGCATCCTCTTCTGTTTTCAAATCTGTTGCATCCTTAATCAGGATAATGTTCTGCTCGTCTAACTCTGTTACAAAATCCCGGTTGCGGTCTGCAAAAAGATTCTTCACCATTTCTACAATAACAGAATCTTTTCTGCCATCCACTTCTATGACATAAACCAGACGCTTTGCCTGCTCAATATGCAGCTTCTTTGCCTTATTATACATATCTACAACCAGCATATTTCCAAGAAGGATATTCTGCATAAAGTTATTCTTATCCGACTGTTCCCGGTTGGAGGCAATCAGATTCCGAATCTGGCATACGGCAAGTCTTCCCACCATATATGCTTCATCATTAGTGGAACGCGCCAGAAGAATATATTCTACTTCCTGTTCTGCAATTACTTTAAAGAAATGAAAGCCCGACAACATCTGGCTTTCTGCCATGGATGCTGCAAAATTCACAACCTCTGCATGCATATCTGTTTCAATCTGAAATGTTGCTGCAACCTGCTTTCCGTTTTCGTCATAAAGGGCAAGTCCGATTTTGGATATATCACTGATTTCTTCTAATGTTGTCTGTAGCTTATGATTTGAAAGCATTCTGCGTACTCCTTACTTATATATAATATGAAAAAAAACTTTTATCGATAAAAAACCCGGATGCATATAGCACCCGGGTTATTGCACTATATTCAGTTCGATTGTACCGAATTAGTTAGTAATTGTCAATTCAGTCTCTTTGTCGAATACATGAACCTTCTCAGGATCGATAGCAAGTTTGATATGGTCGCCTAAACGAGCCGGTGTTCTGGAATCAACCTTAGCTGTCATCTGAACTCCTGCAGCTTCGAAGTATAATAATACTTCAGAACCAAGTAACTCATATCCGGTTACATCTGTCTCAATGATGCTGTCTTTGAAGGTTTCGATTGTAATCTGGGAATCATCGATATCTTCTGGTCTGACACCCATAACAACTGTCTTTCCGTTGTAGTTGCCTTCAATTAATTTCTTAGCTTTTGCTGGTGGTAATACAACAGTTGTATTGTCAAATGTAAGGGAAACCTTCTCACCTTCAATATTACATTTAGCATCTACGAAGTTCATCTGTGGTGATCCGATGAATCCAGCTACGAATAAGTTATCTGGCTCATTGTATAATTTCTGTGGAGAATCAACCTGCATGATAACACCATCTTTTAATACAACGATTCTGGTTCCTAATGTCATAGCCTCTGTCTGGTCATGTGTTACATAGATGATTGTAGCACCTAATCTATGATGCAGAGCGGAAATTTCAGAACGCATCTGTACTCTTAATTTTGCATCCAGGTTTGATAAAGGCTCATCCATAAGGAATACCTTAGGATTACGAACGATTGCACGACCCATAGCAACACGCTGTCTCTGTCCACCGGAAAGAGCCTTTGGTTTACGGTCTAATAATTTCTCAAGGTCAAGGATCTTAGCTGCTTCTTCAACTTTTCTCTTGATTTCATCCTTCGGAACTTTTCTTAATTTTAATCCGAATGCCATATTGTCAAATACAGTCATATGTGGATACAGAGCGTAGTTCTGGAATACCATTGCGATATCTCTGTCTTTTGGCTCTACATCGTTAACGAGTTTTCCGTCGATGTATAATTCTCCGGAAGAAATCTCCTCAAGACCTGCAATCATACGAAGTGTAGTAGATTTACCACATCCAGATGGTCCTACGAAGATGATGAATTCCTTATCTTCTACTTCAAGGCTGAAATCCTTAACAGCTTCAAAGCCGTTTGGATATACTTTACAAATGTTTTTTAATGATAAACTTGCCATTGGTTTAACCTCCTAATGTTTTGTTCGTTTTTAACTGTCCTTATCATACAGGATATTGCGCACTTTGGCTATGCGAGGATTCCACAAAGATTTTTCTTTTTTTTGTATGTTCTGACTGATATTCTGTGCATTTTTTTATCTCTTCGTCAGAGTGACGAAAACCCATCTCTTTCTTGTACAATCCGACGAAAGAAATGGGTTTTCACTTTAGAAAATGTTTATCTTTTCTTTATAATTTAGAGTATCCGTAACCATTTACCATGGCCTCTAACTTCATGCCTTTTGCACAATACGGACAGTCATGCTGCTCATATGCCTGATAGCCCGGTACATCTTTCTCGGTAAAGAGACTTTCTACTCTGTGACCGTCTACTTCCTTAACAGTGGAGAAAATTGCTACTACATCTTCAATAATTCCACCGTAATACCGGATGCACTCTAAGCATCTTCTGATTGTCTCACCGGTTGTTGTTGTATCCAGCAAAAGCACGATATGTTTTCCGGTAATCATATTTTTGGTATTATCACGGAAAATCATCTGACCGCTGCTGTTCATCTCCGGAGAAATAACATAAATAGTCTCATGCAGATTGGTTGACATAAAATCTCCCTGTTCAAAACGCTCTGCTAAAAATCCGCCAATCATTTCTGTTCTGTCCATACATACAATGGTATCTACATAGGATGGATTACCGGTCTTCTGGTAAAGCACTTTTGCAGCTTCTTTTGCCTCTTTCACGCGGGCTTTTATACTGGTTACATCAATATAGTAATTGATGTGCGAATGACTGGTGGCAAAATGCCCCGGTATTGCATGTAATGCAAGATTGTTGTTTTCCTGTGAATAAAATTTGACCATACGTTCTTCCATTTGATTTACCCCCTGTTTGATAATTTACTGGATTCCGGTACTTCCGAAACCACCTCTGTCCTGGTTGCCCAGGCTTTCTACTTCTTCAAAATGAATCTGCGGCTGATTCTCTACAATACGGAACTGTGCGATACGGTCATTAACATGAATCACGGTATCACGCATTGCAATTGCAGGCAGTCTCCACATATCATTGTCTCCACAGTAGGAACCGTCTACGATTCCGCAGCTGTTTGCCTGAATAATTCCGAAATTCTTATAAGAAGAACTTCTTGGCATAATGTGTGCTTCATATCCCTTTGGCAGCTCCATTGCCACACCAAGAGGAATCAGTTTAAATTCTCCTGCTTTCATTTCGACTTCTTCGGATGCACGAAGATCAATCCAGTCGGATTTGCCATCGATATATGTAAGCTTTTCGATTTTATCTGTAAAATATTTGATACGAATCTTTTCCATTCTGCTAAAAACTCCTTTTCTCCTACTGCCATTCCAGGTCGTCATGCTCTACCTTTTTATCTCTGAGCATCAGTTCTTTTACTGCATCTTTCGCAGGTTTATTTTCAAATAATACTTCATTGACCTGTTCAATAATCGGCATATCTACATGATATTTCTTCGCTAAAGCAATTGCTGCTTTGGCAGAATAGACACCCTCAACTACCATCTTTACTTCATCCATTGCCTGCTGCATGGTATATCCCTGCCCCATCAGATATCCGGCACGACGGTTTCTGCTGTGCTTACTGGCACAGGTTACGATTAAATCACCCATTCCGGTCAGTCCGCTTAAGGTCTCATATTTCGCTCCCATGGCAAGGGCAAGTCTTCCCATCTCTGAAATTCCACGGGTAATCAGTGCTGCCTTGGTATTATCTCCATAACCAAGTCCGTCTGCCATACCTGCTGCCAGTGCAATGACATTCTTTAAGGATGCTCCGATTTCCATTCCCAGTACATCCGGGCTGGTATAAACACGTAATACTTCACTCATAAAGGTGTTCTGGACCAGTTCTGCTGTGGCACGCTTCTTTGCTCCTGCTACCAGACTGGTCGGAATTTCTTTTCCTACTTCTTCCGCATGGCTTGGTCCACATAAAACCGCCACCTCACATTGTGGAATCTCTTCCATAATGATTTCAGATAAAGTCATTAACGTATTCTCTTCAATTCCCTTTGCCACGCTGACAATAAGCTGTCCCTCTGCTACGAACGGGCTCATTGCTTTTGCTGTGCTTCTGGTAAATGGAGAAGGCACTGCTAAGACGAGCATGTCTTTTCCCTCGATTGCTTCTTTTAAATCTGTTGTGAACATAATATCATCCGGTAAAATAACGCCCGGAAGTTTTTCTGCCTGCTCATGCTTTTCCTTTAACATTTCAATTTCCGGTGCAAGTGCAGACCAGATTGTAATCTTATGACCGTTTTTATGTAATACCACCGATAAAGCAGTTCCCCAGCTTCCGGCTCCAATGATACTGATATCAGACATTTGTTTTTTCCTTTCCTATGCTTCCTGTTTCTTTGAATGGAAACTGAATTTGTTCTCGGTTCCCTTAAGAAGTCTTCCGATGTTGGCATGATGTAAAATGATTGCCAGTCCCGCCACAAAACCGAATACAATATACACCTCCGTCAGATACTGCTCCGGTACGGAAAGCAGTCCCATCTGGCCAAATACGATAATCTGTATTTCAAGACTGATTACACCAAGTATGGAACCCAAGGAAACATACCGTGTGATTGCTACCACAAGAATAAAAATTCCAAGGCTTATTGGCACTGCCAGCGGACAGAAGCCAATCAGAAGACCACCAGTACAGGCAATTCCCTTTCCGCCTTTAAATTTCATATAAGCCGGAAAATCGTGACCTAAAATGCAGCCCACACCAGCATAAAGCTCTAAGACCTTCACACTGTCCGGATAACGGTTCCGGAAAATGAGCCATACAATGACCATTGCCATAAATACCTTGCACACATCACCGATCAAGGTAAGAATGCCTGCCTTCACGCCGAGGTTACGCATGGTGTTGGTAGTTCCTACATTTCCACTGCCCACCTTACGTAAATCCACATTTTCTTTCTTTCCATATAAGAAGCCGGATAAAAACATACCGCATAAATATCCGATTCCTACTGATATTACACGTCCGAATAACATTTTATTAATCTTCCTTTCTTTCCCTTATAATGAATTTCAGGGAAGTACCCTTAAAGCCAAATGCTTCCCGAATCTTATTTTCCAGATATCTTGTATAAGAAAAATGCATCAGGTTCTTGTCATTTACAAAGATAACAAAAGTTGGCGGTTTTACCGCTGCCTGTGTAATATAATATAATTTTAAGCGTTTTCCCTTATCCGTTGGTGGCTGCTGCATGGCAACTGCCTCTGCCATAATCTCATTTAATACACCGGTTGCCACACGCATGCTGTTATTTTCAAGCACTACATCAATGGTCTCAAAAATCCTGCCGGTACGCTGTCCGGTCTTGGCTGAAATAAATAAAATCTCTGCATATGGCATGAAGCTTAAAATCTGACGGATTTTCTCTGTATGCTTGTAAATGGTCTTATCATCCTTTTCAATGGCATCCCATTTATTCACTGCAATGATAATTCCTTTGCCTCTTTCATGGGCAATTCCAGCAATCTTGGCATCCTGCTCCGTTACGCCTTCTGTAGCATCAATTACAATAATGACCACATCTGCACGTTCCACTGCTGTTACTGCCCGGATGATACTGTAACGCTCTAATTCTTCTTTAATCTTATTCTTTCTCCGGAGTCCTGCCGTATCAATAAATACATATTCTCTGCCATTATATTTTATATCGGTATCAATGGCATCTCTTGTAGTTCCGGCAATATCAGAAACAATCACACGGTTTTCACCTGTCAGCTTGTTAATCAGTGATGACTTACCTACGTTCGGCTTACCTACAATGGCAATACGCGGTCTGTCATCTTCTGCTTCTTCTAACATTTCCTGGGTAAAATGCTTTGCCACTTCATCTAACAAATCACCGATTCCAAGTCTGGATGCTGCAGATACCGGAACCGGGTCACCAATTCCAAGATTATAAAATTCATAAACATCCGGCATATATTTTTTAAAATCATCTACTTTATTTACTGCAAGAATAATTGGCTTCTTGGAACGGCGCAGCATGTCAGCTACTTTCTGGTCTGCATCTACAAGCCCCTGTCTTACATCCGTAATAAAAATAATGACATCTGCGGTATCAATGGCTATCTGTGCCTGCTCCCGCATCTGGGATAAAATAATATCTCCGCTGTCCGGCTCAATACCGCCGGTATCAATTAAGGTAAAGTTATAGTCAAGCCAGGATACTTCGGCATATATACGGTCACGGGTTACACCCGGAGTATCCTGTACGATAGAAATTCTTTCACCTGCCAACACGTTAAAAAGTGTTGATTTTCCTACGTTTGGTCTGCCTACAATAGCTACTACTGGTTTACTCATTCTGTCTCCTTCCAAGGACTGCATTCAGCAAATCCTGCCCGCTTGATTTTACAATATCTGCCTGTACTTGTAAAGTTCTTTTCAGCTCCGTCAATGTGATGTCATCTAAGAAAACATCCTCTCCCATACGCAATACATTGCATGGCAGCAGTATCTCATCTCCCAAATCTTCGTCCTTAAGCTGTGCGATAATATCCTGTCCGGTCAGAAGTCCTGCAACGGTAATCCGTTCTCCGAAGAAATCGTTTCGGATCACGCGGACCCGTATCTTTACATTTGGAAACTTCTCCTTCATTTCTCCTGTCAGTTCCTCCAAAATCGGTCCTGCCAGCTTTCCGGTTACCAGCGTAACTGTCCTTTTCAGATTGGCATCACCTTTTTCTGCTGCAAGTGCCTCCCGGAATTCATCCCGCAGCAGTGTAATCATTCCCACGCCATTTTCCAGCTGGATATACCCATCATAGTTTTCTGCAGACGGAAGAGGCTGCTCTGCCAGAAGATACCACTCGTCTCCTCCATGCACAAAGTGTGTACCGAAATGCTCCATGCAATAATCCTGCCAGCGGTGAATCTGCTCTAAGACTTTTCCTGCATCCTCTTTTTCAAAAGCTTCCAAAGGATATAAGCCCTCCCGGTATTTTGTCAGGCCGACCGGTACAATAGAAAGGCTCTGCATATTTGGAATGTATTCTGTCAGATCACGGATGGTCCGCTCTAACTCTTCGCCATCATTGACGCCCTTGCAGAGTACAACCTGTCCATTCATTTCAATTCCGGCATCTGATAAGCGTTTGATTTTCTTTAAGGCTTCTCCAGCGAAACGGTTGTGCAACATGGTACAGCGAAGCTTCGGATTCGTGGTATGCACCGACACATTAATCGGTCCAAGATTGTAGTATATGATACGTTCAATATCCTTATCCTTCATATTGGTCAGCGTTACATAATTCCCCTGTAAGAAGGAAAGTCTGGAGTCATCATCTTTAAAATAAAGTGTCTCACGCATGCCCGGCGGCATCTGGTCAATAAAACAGAACATACACTTATTGGAACAGGATTTGTAATCGTCCATCAGTCCGTTTTCAAATTCGATTCCAAGGTCTTCATCATAATCTTTTTCAATTTCCAGTTCCCACTCTTCGCCATTATTCTTTCTTACTACCACCAGAAGATACTCGTCCTCTGTCAGGAACTGATAGTCAAATACATCTTCTATTTCTTTGCCATTAATGGAAATCAGCTCATCTCCCGGCTCCAGCTCAAGCTCCATGGCAATGCTGTCCGGTTTAACTCCACTGATGACATGTTTCTTTGTATGCATAAATTATTTTCTCAATCTTTCTATATTATAATACCTCTTTAGTTTACAATAAAAAGGGCAGAATAACAACAGTTATTCCACCCTTCCATTTATTCCTGCTCCATACTCATGCTTCTGTCTTCCATTTCCTGTAACGTCATCAGTTCATCCTCCGACTCAATGATATGTAACTCCAGCAGTTTGTTAATCGTGTATACACAACGATCATTCAAATTCAAATCGAAATAATAATCTTTACTGTTTTCCATTCCCCACATCCGTTGTTCCCCTCTGGTAAGCCGGATTCCCTGGCTGTTATAGACATGCAGATACAGTCCATTGATATACGTATGTTTATAGTAGTTATCATTTACTGTATTCAGATAAATATGACCTGCCCGGATGTCCTTAAGATAAGCATCATATATTTCCTGCGCCCGCTCATCAGGTATATTAATGCTGCCATATTCTAAATTCTGGTCATAGGTATCAAACTCCATTGAAATAATATGATTATTCGGGTCATCATAATTCACCATCAGATTCCCCTTGAGATAATTCTCCGGATCCATAGACATAGCATAGATTCTTGAAACAACCGAATCTGCATTTTCATAATAATTTTTAGCAGCCGGTACATCATAGCTTCTCACCATAATGCTTCCATCTGCAAGCTGATAATCAATCTCTACCCACTGCAATGCCTTATCTAAATCAGACGAGCCCTGATATGCCTGAAATTCCTTCTTCGAATCAATAATCTGCTGATGAATACTCATAATTTCATCAATTCCGCTTTCTGAATTTTCTTCTATTTCAAAATAGCAGTTAATATTTGCTGCGACAATTTCCTTCTTATCCGGGATTTTATTTTCCAGTCCGAACGCATTCCATTTGATACAAAGAAGAAATACGACGGAAATTCCTAACATGACGCCACATTCTAACAATCTCTTTTTGGTCACTACACGCAGTTTCTTCGTCAAAATCATTTCCGCAACGAAAAATGCCAGAAAGCCTGCAATCAATGTGGTAAATAAAACCATCAGGAAATTGCCCAGTGATGTATGTACCAGCACGCCAAACAGTCCGTTCAGCAGAATTGCAGTAAGAAAAGCCACACAAAAAGCCATTCCCCAGCGGAACACCGGGCGGGTTGCCGGAATTGTAAGCACATCTCCCGTGGCTTCCAGTTTACGTTTCTGATAAAGCAGACAGGATATCACTATCAGCACCACACCCACCAGCACATAGATCCCTACAACCGAAAGGCCAAACATATGGTATTCTATCCTGTCCTCTAAATAGTCATACTCTACTCCCACCTTATTTGAAAGATATATCACCGGTGATAAAATACTATTCATACGGTCAGCATAAGAATTCGCCATACCATAGCCAATTGTACTAATCATACATGTAATCACATAGCGGCATCCTATATATAATACGTTCAGAATAATCGTGAATACCGGCATTGCCAATAACTGACCGCTAAACATGCCAACGAAAATTGCCATACTGTAGAAGAAAAAGCTCTCTCCCGTCAGCATCAGTGCCCACGCCAGCAGATACTGCAGACTTGTAATTCCCTGCATAATGCAGCATACTGTTCCAAGAATAAACGCCAATAGTACAGGAACCACCAGCATGCAAATTCCTGACAGGAAATTACTGATAAAAAGTTCCGTTCTTTTCAACGGCAGTGAATGAAACAGATGTGAGCTTCTGTTATTATAAAGATAATAAAATACTGCCATTGCTACAATAATTCCAATTGCCAGACTAAGGAGTGCTATAAGCGCACCACTTCCATCCGAAAACAGGATCTGCATAAAATTATTCATTTTTATTTCTTTAATTTCCTGTGCTGAATAACCTTCATAAGAAATCCCGGAATTCACTAACAGCCGCAGAGGAAGCATACATAGCAGCAATATCGTATAAATCAGCCAGACAGGCCAGAAATGCGTAATATTTTTCCAAAATACCGTCTCATTAAAGTAAGATGTCTTTGACCGCATAATCCGCACCTCCTAATTCGTAAATAAAAATTTCTTCCAATGTCAGAGGCAGCACATCAATCAGCATCGGCGAAGTCTGTTCTAACCGCAGCTTTGCCTCTTTGGGATTGCCTTTTACAATCATGGTATATACCCTTCCGGTACTGGACATATGTAACACTTCAAAATCAGCCGGAAGCTTCGGCATTCTTTCCTGATATGCCACCTGAATCTTACAGACACTTCCCTGTAGTTCGCTTAAGGAACGTTCTAACATTACTTTTCCATGATGCATAATGCCCACATGGTCGCAGACATCCTCCAGCTCTCTTAAGTTATGGGAAGATACTAACACCGTAGTTCCATGTTCTGCCACATCAGACATGATGATGCTCCAGATCTGCCTTCTCATTACCGGGTCTAGTCCATCTACCGGCTCATCTAAAATCATAAGCTCCGGTCTGCAGCTGATTGCCAGCCAGAAAGCCGCCTGCTTCTGCATTCCCTTTGACATTCTCCGAATGGTCATCTTCGGATCAATGTTGGAAAATGCATCCCGGATCCGGAAAAACAAATCTTCATCAAAAGTCTTATAGATTCCCTTATAAAAGCGTTTCATTTCCATGACATCTGCCTGCTGGAAATAGAAAAGATCATCCGGAATATATGCAAATCTGGCCTTTGCCTGAGGATTCTCATACACCGGCATCCCGGCTATTTCTATGTTGCCGGCATCCGGCTTATAGATTCCGGTAATATGTCTTATTATCGTAGATTTCCCGGCTCCGTTCGGTCCTACCAGTCCATAAATTGCTCCATCCCTTACATGCAGGTTTACACCGTCTAACGCCCGGAAATCCCCAAATGTTTTCACTACATTATTTACCCGTATCATGAATATCTTCTTCTCCTTCCAGTTCCGTTATCCGATGTTTCAACTGCTCCGGCTCTACTGCCAGATACAGCAATTCTGATACAATTTCATCAAAATGTCCTTTTAATTCCACTGTTCTTGCATCCTTTACATGCTTCTGGGCAGCCACGAATGTTCCTTTCCCGGAAATGGTATAGACATATCCTTCTTTCTCCAGATCACGGTACGCCCGCTGGATGGTATTCGGATTAATTGCCAGTGTTGCTGCCAGTTCACGCACAGATGGCAGTTTTTCATCCGCTGTCAATGCATTGGAAATCACAAGATGACGCATTCCATCTTTAATCTGTTCGTAAATAGGCTTTGCATCCCTGTAATTAAGCTGTATCACTTCGCTTCCTCCTTTTGGAATATCGTAGGTGTATTATCCGTATTACTTCAATTGATACGCACACTATAACATCCCAGCAGATGAGACACAAGAAAAATATCTGTATGATTTTATTAATAATTCCTTAATGCTGCTCGCGTAAAAAAGCGGAACCAGTTTACACTGATTCCGTCTCTTTACACTACTCTATCTTCCTTTCATCAGGAAATATTATTCACATTTTTCAATTGCTGCAATTACTTCATTTAACTTCTGTAATTCATCTTTGATTTCGCGGTTGTTATTACCAAAGTCTGTTGCCAGTGCAGATACATTGGTTGCAACAATTGCGAATCCTTTTCCAGCCTCTCCTGCACGAGCAGCCTCAATAGAAGCGTTTAATGCAAGAATCTTCTGGTTCTTTTCAATCTTGTCCAGCTGTTTGGTAATATCATTAATCTTCTGGATGTATTCTGAGGTCTTCTGTACATTCTCATGAATATCAGAATTCTTCTTCTCTTCATCCATTCTCTTCTCTTCAGATGCTGCAAGCTGTGTCAGAACGATAGTCAGCGCTGCTATCTTAGCTTTAGCTTCGTTTTCATCCTCTGCGTCTTCCTTCTTCGCATAAGAAAGATATCCAACAATTTCAATTCCGGCTTTGATCACATCTCTGTATTCAGATGCTTCACCTTCCCCGATTGCTACACTTCCATCAGAATCCAGAAGTAATGGTTTTACTCCTGTTACGTTTTCCCATTGTGCAAAAAGTACCTCTATATCTTCTGCATTAAATATCTTATTCAACTGCATATTTCTGCCCTCCTAAATTATTTATCCTAATTATATCACATGTTTGCTTTGTGAACAAAAAAATTTTTCATTTTTTGACATTTTTCTATTTAATGCACAAAAATGCCCCAAGATTTCCTCTTCTTCCATGACTTGCTCTGTGCGAAAACAACAGTTCACTGTTACAGCAGGTACACACATTCGGCAAGATTAGTTTTTCCGGCAGGATTCCCGCATCTAAAAGCACTCTTTCATTGGCTTTCCAGAGATTTAACTGATACTTTCCATTTTCTTTCCGGTACATAATTTCACTGCCATGACCGGAAAACTCCTGTTCAAATTCCAGTGCCACATCTTCACTTACTTCATAACAGTCCTGGCAGATAGATGGGCCTATCGCACACCATACATCCTCCGGTACTGTTCCATATGCTTCTGCCATTGCTTTCAGCGTGGCTCTTCCCATTCTGTTAACCGTGCCCCTCCAGCCGGAATGGCTCAGTCCGATTGCCCTATGCTTTGTATCCACAAAGTAAAGCGGCACACAGTCTGCATAAAAGGTTGCAAGCATCAGCCCCGGCACATCGGTAATCAATCCATCCACATCATGATACGGCCGTTCCTTTGTCAGTCCGCTTCCTGCATCCTCTGCTGTTACTTTTCTTACATTGGTGGTATGGGTCTGGTCAGAGCAGACAATCTGCCCTGCCGGAACTTCCATTGCCTCAGCTACCCTGCGGAAATTTTCCTTTACTGCCTCTATGTCATCTCCACGGTTAAAGCTTAAATCCAGCGAAGAAAATTCATTCTTACTTACTCCACCCATTCTTGTGGTAAAGCAGTGTTTTACCATATCAAGTGCCTGCAACTGTGGATACTGCAGCAACACTAATTCTTTTTTCCCCGCATGGGAAAATACGGACGGTATCATGGTTCGTCCATCCTCTTTTATCTGAAATTCTGTCATTTTTCTTTTCCTGTTCTTATTTTTCCAGTTCCAACTCCATGCTGTAACTGGTTCAATTCTCCAGCATTCTTTTTCCTGTATCAAGTCTCATCTGTCACTAATAAGGCTCTATATAGGGGAAAGCATCCTTCAGCCACTGTATGTCCTCTCCTAATATTGCAATCACATCAAACCTGCAGGGCAGTCCCATCATATGTTTACACATCAGGTAATAATCTGCCACTCTTGATATTTTCCTTTGTTTACGGTAATCTACCGCTTCCTGTGGAAGTCCCTTTCCGGTATCACTGCGGTATTTTACTTCTGCAAAAACAAGATATTTCCCATCTCTTGCAATCATATCAATTTCTCCGAACCTGCAGCGGTAATTCATCTCACAGATGCTGCAGCCGGATGCCTTTAAATACTCTGCCGCCTTTTTTTCATACTCACTGCCCATGCTGCGTTTATTTTCCATCCCTGCTCCCCTTTCTGTTATTCCTGCTATTTGGATACCTGCTATTTGGATTCCTGTTATTTGGATTTCCACTATCCCGTTTGCCGTTACAGCTATTTTTATTCCAATTTACTGCGCAGCTTATCCATATCATCGACAAAGACAAGTATCTCTGCCACTACTTCATATAATTCCGGCGGAATCATATCTCCAATTTCAAGCCTGGATAAGGTATTTGCCAGCTGATTATCCTGATACAGTGGAACGTCTTCCTCTTTGGCTTTCTCAATAATTTTATCCGCAAGATACCCCTTGCCGGTTGCCAGTATCTTTGGTGCCCTCTCTCCCGGCTCATATGCGATGGCAACTGCTGTTTTTTCTTTTGTTTTCTCTTCTCCGGCATTTTTCCCTTCAAAGTCTGCCGGATGCCAGATTCCATTTTTCATAAATTACGCCCTCATATCAAAGGAATACCGATGCAGGATTCCGACTGACGGATGCTCCTGCTGCATAAAATCTTCAACCAGATTTTTCTTTCCGGACTGGTTCTCCACCTGTACCGTACAGGAATATCCTTTCTCCTGCAGCCGCTGCATCAGCTCAGCCATATGTTCTTCGATTAAATCATAGGATTTCTCATCCTCCAGATAAAAATTCGTATGCACCTTTCTATCCTTCATCCGCACAGACACATCCGTTGCACCAAGGTTATCCATATCAAGATGTAAAAAAGCACTCAGTTCGCCATCCGGTCTGTCCACACCACTCTTATTAGTATAGACAAATAAATCTCCGTGGGTATTCTGATTTGACATCCGAAGGGGAATCTGCACATAATGATAGGCATTATTAATCTGATTCATAAATTCAATATTCCCCTGCAGATTACTTACTGCTTTCGCAAGGGAAGTATTGCTCTGACCGGATTCCTGCACCAGCTCCTGCATCTTCTGCATCTGATTTTCCATCTTCTCATAAAGATGCTTAACAGCATCCCCTTTGATTTCTTCCGGTTTTAGTGTCCACTGCTGTTTTACCTCATATTCCAGCACTTTCTGATACTCTTTACTGGAAAACAGTTTCTTTGCAGAACCTCCGGTTAAACCAATTATCTCATCCAGTGCCTGATGCAGTTCTTTTAGAAATGCACCTGTAGAAAGATTTCCGTTTAAAGTCCCCTCTGTGGTAAATAATTTACTGCCTGCAAGCTGTGGAAATTCTTTCAGAAGATTTGAAAAATCCTTCATCTGCCCCTCTGTAAACAATGCACCGACACTGCTCCTGGCATAATACTGCACGCCATCTAATGTTTCTTCTATGGATCCTGCTATCGTTTCAGCTTCTGCTAATTCCGTTCCTGTGATTTCTGTGGCAGCAAATTCTGACGCTCCTTCCAGTATGGCTCCTTCCTGAAGTTCCACCGGACTCCAGCTTCCTTTCTGCACTCCCTCTTTTACAATTACAGACATATCCAAAGAACCATCCTGCTTCAACACCTGATAGATTCGGCTTCCCAGTTCCAATGCCTCTGTCTCGGAAAGATTTTCGTTCTGATATAATTTTCCGATGCTTTCCAAGACATCATCAAACTGTGAAGTGATTGCCGCCTGATCAGATTTATAATTTTCAAACTGCCGGATAAATTCTTCTGACATCGGAATATCAAGCTTATGCATCAATACCAGTGACTTAATATCCGCATCCGGATATGCAGAAATACTGCGTGCCATATCCATAAGGCTTTCCCTGCCAATGGACATCTGCTCTTCCATCATGGAATTGACCATATCTATCATTCTTGGTTCTGCCGGAATGCCTGCTGCATCCAGTGCCTTTAACAACGTCGGATTATTGAGATTTCCATTGGTATAAGGTCGAATTTCAACGGTAGTTCCATCATTGGATTTCACCTGGAAAAACATCGCCTGACCAACGGCTAACTGTACGCCTGCTGCTATTCTCGCCTGAACAGTCTGACCATTTGCCAGTCCAAGCGTAACCGTTCCGTTTTTGATATCATTTACGGTTCCTTCAAATACATTTCCTACCGTCATTTCCCGTACGGCTGATACCAGCTGCTGAACCCCTTGCTGCGGGGCTGTTGCTGTAGCTCCGGTAGCCGAACTTCTGTTGTATTGTGCTAACATGTCTGAAATCTGCATATCAATCACTCCACTCTGCATCGCCAATTTCTTCGGAATTATTCACTGTAAAAATTCTTAATAAAGGTTCTCCGGTGAATTGGTGTTGGTCCATATTCTTTGATTGCTGCAATATGGGCTGCGGAGCCATAACCCTTGTTATCCGCAAATCCATATTCCGGCATAATTTTCGCATATTCTTCCATCATGCGATCCCTTGTTACCTTTGCAATGATGCTGGCTGCTCCAATGGAAATGCTCTTTGCATCTCCTTTGATAATCGGAACCTGACGGATATCTACTCCCGGTATTGTCACCGCATCATTTAATAATATATCGGGTTTTACTTTCAAATTCGTTATAGCCTGCCGCATAGCTTCATAAGTAGCCTGCAAAATATTAATTTCATCAATCCGCCCCGGACCTGCCATTCCAATTCCTGTTGCCACTGCCTTCTCCATAATTTCATCATAGAGTTTTTCACGCATGGATGCACTGAGTTTCTTGGAATCATTGATATATAAAATGTCACAATCCTTTGGCAGAATCACAGCTCCTGCCACAACCGGCCCCGCCAGCGGACCTCTTCCCACTTCATCTATACCGCAGATATAACCGGCATCCGCATATTCTTTTTCATACTTTTTCAGATTTTCAATCCGGGCATACTCTGCCTCAAGCTTCTGTATCCGCTTTCCTGCTTTTTCCACAAGGCTCTTTACGCCGCTTCGTTCATCTTTTTCATATCTTGCTATAAAATCAGGCAGCATACTGTCTTCTGCTGCCTGTAACTCTTCTTTGATTGCTCCGATTTTCTTCTCTTCTGCCATAATCACTTTACCCTCTAACTACTCTTCCGATTTTATTACTGGTGCCGGATAAATCCAATTTTATCAAATGGATAGATTCTAAGCCATGCTTTTCCTATGATATCCGCCCGCTTGATATTTCCAACATCCGGGAACCTGCTGTCCTTGCTGTAATTGCGGTTATCTCCCATCACAAAATATTCATCCTCACCTAATGTAATCGGGTCTGATGCAAGTCCCGGGTCTTTAATAACCTCTCTTCCATAAGATTCCACCAGTTCTTCTCCGTCAATCAATATCTCTCCCTTATCGGTAATCTGTACCGTTTCTCCCGGCATTCCGATAATCCGTTTGATAAAATAAGTGTCTTCCTTATACTGATACGGAAATACAATAATATCAAAACGTTCCGGTTCATGAAACCGATAGGATATCTTATCTACAATCAGATTATCTCCATTGGTAAGGGTATTTTCCATGGACGAACCATCCACTCTGGTCCGCTGTCCAACATAACGTATCATCAAAAATGTCAGCACCACAATCACAATGAGATATAGTATGAAACTGACACTTTCCCTTACCGCCTTTCCTCTTTTGCCGCGTTCTTCTTCCTTCATATCTCCGTCTTGCTCCAACTCTTTTTGATTCCTATTCTTATTTTTATCTTATGCTTCCACTTCCGGTTTTTCAAGTGAAATTTTACCGAGCTTTCCAGTACGGAATTCATCCAGCACCAGTGCAGCGGCTTTGGCATAATCTACTTCATTTCCTTTTTTGATACAGCCACGGTTTAAGGCAATTTTCTCCAACATCTCTGCCGGTGTTCCCTCTTCTTCCATTCCATATCTTTCCTTTAATACACCCGGATACTCTTCCCGCAGAATCTGAATCAGTTCCAGTGAAAGTTCATCAATATTTAAAATATCATCTTTGATAGAACCTATCAGTGCCAGTCTTAACCCAACGCTCTGGTCTTCAAACTTTGGCCATAAAATACCCGGTGTATCCAAAAGTTCTACATTCTTATTCAGGCGAATCCACTGCTTGCCCTTGGTTACACCCGGCTTATTTCCGGTCTTGGCGCAGGCTTTTCCTGCAAAAGTATTGATAAAGGTGGATTTTCCCACATTCGGGATTCCCACTACCATAGCCCGCACCGGACGGTTCTTGATTCCTCTTCGTAAATCACGCTCCGTCTTTTCCTTGCAGGCTTCTGCTATAATTGCAGACACCTGCTTCATGCTTCCTTTATTTCTGGCATCCATGCGTACTACATAATAGCCCTTTTTCTTAAAAAACTCTGTCCAGCCTTCATTTTTTCTTTCATCTGCAAGGTCAGATTTGTTCAACAAAATCAGACGGGCTTTTCCTTTTCCCAGGGTATCTATATCCGGATTTCTGCTGCTCACCGGAATTCTTGCATCCACCAGCTCTATTACTAAATCTACCAGTTTTATATCTTCCTGCATCTGACGTTTTGCTTTCGTCATATGTCCCGGATACCATTGAAACTGCATCTTATTTTCCTCTCTTCCCTTACTGTCCTTCTATTTGATAAAACCGATTTTCCGGAGCGGAGAAATCCGGAACCATGCTTTTCCTATAATATATTCCCGTTTTACATTTCCAATATTGGCATAACGGCTGTCCTCACTGCTGTTGCGGTTGTCTCCCAATACAAAATACTCATCTTCCCCTACCGTAATCTCTTCGGATGCCAGTCCTGCATCTTCAATGGCAGCTGTATCTACTTTTTCATCAAACAGTTCTCCATTTACATAGACTGCTCCATTCTTTATCTGTATCTTATCTCCCGGCACCCCAATGACACGCTTTACATAATAATGCGACTTTTCATTTCCATTTGGAAGAAATACAATAACATCATTTGCTTTTGGTTTCTTCAGTTTATAAACAAAACGATTAACCAGAATCTCTTCTCCGTTCTCTATCGTAGGGTTCATGGACTGTCCTACCACAGTGGTCCGAAGTCCGATAAAATATACAAATACAAATGAAATCACCAGGACAATTGCAATCTCAATGACCCAGGTGCCGATTTCCTTCAGCAGTGGTACATTTATTTTCTTTCTACGTCTGCCAAAATTCAGACCATGAACGCTGCCTCTACGCATAATCTTATGTTCTCCTTCTTACCTAAATATCATTCGATCTATCTGCAGAAACTGCCACCGGCAGCTTCTTACGAATACGTGGTAACTACGAGAAACACGCTTTGCGAGTTTCTCTCGCTACTCGCGTAAATACAACAAGAGGGACGATACACATTGGCACGTCCCTCTGACAGATTCTTATTTTACTAACTCTTTTACTTTTGCTTTCTTACCGATACGACCTCTTAAGTAATTCAGCTTAGCTCTTCTTACTTTACCAGTTCTTACTACTTCAACCTTCTCTACGTTAGGAGAATGTAATGGCCAGGTCTTCTCTACGCCAACACCATTAGAGAATTTACGAACGGTAAATGTCTCACGGTTGCTTCCGCCCTGTTTCTTTAATACAACACCTTCGAAAACCTGAATTCTTTCACGGTTTCCTTCTTTAATTTTCGCATAAACCTTAACGGTATCTCCTACACGAAACTCTGGTGCATCTGCCTTTAACTGCTCTGCTTCAATGTTTTTAATAATTTCACTTGCGTTCATTTTGTGACCTCCTGTATATTTTGATGTTCTTAATGCATTCATTTGCAACAGAGGACCATCGCCTATTCACAACTGTTGTATTGTATCATGTTCTCTATGCCTCGTCAAGCTATTTTTATAAGCGTTTCTGTAACATTTCCGGATTGGATGCATAAACCAGTGCTGTCTCTTTTGTAATCTTTCCTTCCTGATACAATTTCAAAAGACTGCTGTCCATGGATATCATATCTTCCCGGTTCGAGGAATATACAACGCCGTCAATCTGTGGCACTTTATTCTCACGAATCATATTGCGGATTGCCGGTGTCACAGTCATAATTTCAAATGCCGGGATCACATTGCCATTCACATCCGGCACAAGCTGCTGGGAAACAATCGCCTGCAGCACCATGGAAAGCTGTACTGCAATCTGCCGCTGCTGATTTGCCGGGAACACATCAATGATACGGTCAATGGTATTAGCCGCTCCTATGGTATGTAAGGTGGATATAATAAGATGACCTGTCTCTGCTGCCGTCATAGCAACACCAATCGTCTCGTAATCACGCATTTCTCCAAGAAGGATCACATCCGGACTCTGCCGCAGGGATGCACGTAATGCCGTTACATAATTTTCAGTATCTACATTTATCTCACGCTGGCTGATAATTCCATGCTGATGGCTGTGCAGATATTCAATCGGATCCTCTAACGTAATAATATGCTTGGCACACCGGCGGTTCAGTGCATCTACCATGCAGGCTAACGTGGTAGACTTACCACTTCCTGCCGGTCCTGTTACTAATACCATTCCCTTTGGCTGCAGACCAAGGTCAATGATATTCTGTGGAATTCCAATGTCCTCCGGCTTTGGCAAATCAAAGGTAATCACACGAACCACTGCTGATAATGCGCCTCTTTGCTTATAAGCACTGACACGGAATCTTGACAGTCCCTGCACCGCAAAGGAGAAATCATCATCCCCATGCTTTAATAACCGGTCAATATCACGATGGTCCGCCAGTTCATATATCTGCTCTAAATAATTTTCTGTCTCAGGAGGCATCAACCGCTCTCCCTCTTCTTTTATAATTACATTATTTGAACGATATGATATCGGAAGTCCGGCTATAATAAATATATCTGATGCGTGTTCCTCTACTGCTTTTCGTAATACTTCTTTTACATCCATAATTTTCCCACCAATCTCTTTATTTCTGCCGCTCCATCAACGGAAGCCTTGTTTCCTCCTGTCTTACATCAGTAGCAGTTTCTTTCCATTCTAATATGCTCCATTCCAGCATTTCTCCTGTCTCTCCATCCGTCTCTTCCGTAATAGAAAGCTTTACACGTAACTCCTGTGTGTCCGTCTCCGGCACACAAAAGCTTATGGTATCAGCTGCGTCCTTCACCTCCGGCAATCCTGAAATTTCCTGCAGCGCCATTTCTTTATTTTCGGATTCTTCCAGAATAGCATCTATCTCTGCTAAGACATCATTTGCCTTGTTACATGCTTCATAATAGGCACTCATCTTATCTGCCGCCTGTTTACTGTATTTATAATCCCGCAGGGACGAAGATAATGACAACACTGCGAATAATAAAAAAGTCAGAATCAATACTACCACTAACAAAAAAGAGTATCCAAAAGGACTGGCTATACGCGGTCTGCGTTTTTCTTCGTATAATGCACTCTTACTCATCTTCTGCCGCCTCTCTCTGACTGATTACTCTCTTTAGTTCCACTTCATAAATAATCTTATCTTTCTCCCCATCCTTCTGCTTTACTGCAAAATGACCGACCATCCGCTGCTTCGCTTCACCCAGTGCAATCCACAGGGTATATTCCGCATCTTTCGTCTTACAGTTCTCCCAGTCAGCAGCAAAGGATACCAAAAATGTATTATCCTCTTTTTCATAATAAGAATACTCTTCCTTCAGATAATCTTCCATATCTGTTCCGGAGCGGAATACTTCTGCTGCCGCTGCAGCCTTATGTACTGCCATATTCATATTTCCTGCATCTTCACTGATGCAATGGGATTTTACAAATAGCTGCAATCCCACCGCTGCAGCAATACAGAAAAATAAAATCGATATCATAAGTTCCAGTAAAAATACCCCGGAACGTCTTGCCTGCCCTTCTATCATATGCCTTCCTCTATTCCTGCCTTCTGCCGACAACAGCCACCACAGTATCCATTTTTCTCCCATCTTCCGACATACAGGAAAAATGCAATAATCCATTTTCCAAAGCTTCCATCTTAAAATCTTCAACCGGAATGACTGCCTTTCCATCCGCTGTACTTACAGCAGTTCCGGACCGGACAAAAAGCTCTTTCAACATGCCATCCTCTTCAAAAATATAGGTACAATATTCTTCTCCATCATAATCCTGACGGATGATAAGGCTGTCTGTTCCATCCACCGAACCAATAGTAACTGTCCCATTATCATTCTGATGAATCTTCTCCGTAAGATAAGACAATACTGTTCTGCTTTCATAATTTTCATCTGCCATAGTCGTCGTATCCTGATAAATATCTGCTGCCAGGATAAGCACCAGAAGTCCGCAGATTGCCAGCAGCCCAAACAATGCCCATGGAAATAATATATCAATTGTATGTTTTCTGGCGGTACTCTCTGCCATATTCATCCCTCTTCACTCTAATTCTTGCGCTCAATTACTGTCACATCCGGCATAATGTTTGCTCCAAGCAGCTGGTAGTCCACAAAAAAATGCTCTTTATCATAGGAAAAACCATACTGTTCTTCCAGATACGAAAGACTGTCCGGGTAATGTCCTTCCAGCACATAACACTGCACGATTTCTCTCTGCAAAGCCTCTTCTAAAGAACGTTTTTCCTCCTCTTTACTATCCGCCATCAATCGGTTCAATCCATGGCAGGTCAATAAAATAATACAACTGGAAATGGCCACCGTAAATAATATCTTTGCCCAGACAGAATGCCTTTTTTCATGAAAAAAAAGCCTCTTTCGACGAAATCCTTCCATATGCATCTCCTTCTTACAGTCCTGCCATAATTCCCATCAACGGAAGAATCACGGATAACAGTATCATTCCGACAATAACAGACAAAATAATTACAAGTGTCGGTTCTAATATTGCAATATAAGAAGACATTCTCTGATCAATTTCTCTTTCATACTGTCTTGCTATCGTCTCTAATGTTTCATCGGTCTCTCCGGTTTTCCCGGAAATCACCAGCATCCTCTCATACAAGCCCTCAAATATTCCGGCACCGCCTACTGCTGCTGCAAAATCCTCGCCCTCTTCCATTTTCTGACTGCATTTCTTAATCTTCTTTGAAAAATTCTTATCTGCAATCAATTCGTCTGCAAATTCCAGTCCTTTTTGCGGATTTTGTCCACTCTTTAAAGTCAGATACAGGCTGTCTGCGAAACGACATGCTGCGATTTTATCATATAAGCCATGAAACAAGTGCATTTTTCTGCTAAAACCAGCAAACGCTCTTCGTCCTCTTCTGCTCTTTACAAAATAAACAAATACTCCAACGATTACCGCCGCTATTGCAATGAATACAATGGCATAATTCGAAATTGTTTTTCCCAATACCAGCATGCCACCGGAAAATCCGGTCATCTGTCTGCCTAACTGGCGAAATACCTGTTCAAATACCGGCATTACTTTTGTTAAAAGTATCACAATTACAGCTATCATCATAGCAACCATAATCAAAGGATATGTAAGTGCGCTTTTAATACTCTTCTCGATCTCATCCTCACGCTCATAATGGTGAGTCAGCCCATTCATAACATCATCCAGTGTACCTGTTTCTTCTCCTATCTTAACCATCTGAAGAAGATAATCCGGAAATACACTGGTCTTTTCCAGTGCCGGATATAACAGTCCTGTATTTATCATTTCATCATACATTACCTGAAGTATTACCTTTTCCTGCACATCCTTTGCATCTTCCAGTAATAATGACACCCCCTCAACTGCCGGAAAGCCTGCATGCAGAACCATTGTCATCTGGCTGCAAAAAGATGCACATTCAAGATTTGACAGCTTTTGCTGTTTTTTACTTTTTCCCATACTTTTCTTCCTCTCTTAATATGTGTACTTTATAATATAACGGCTTCCGTCGCCAATATAATCTTTTACAGTATCATCATCATTATTGGCTGCCAGGGTCGGGTCCATAAGAGACCAGTCCTTTCCGTCAAAAGATATCATATTATCTACCCAGCCTATCTCATCCACATAACAGCTGATCCACGCATGATAAGCCTCACCCGCATATCCTACCTGAAGTTTGGTTGGAATTCTCTGCGAACGAAGCATCGCTGCCATCAATGCTGCATAATCAAAACAGATTCCTTTTCCGGACGAAAGTGTTTCATCTACATCCGGCACATATCCATATGCAACATTCTTTGCTTTTTCTTCATCATATGTAATATTTTCAATTACATAATGATAAATGTTGGTTACTACATCAAGGTCACTGCCGCAGCCTGCTGCCAGTTCTTCCCCTTTCTTTACCGCCTTGGAATTCTCATCAAAATCCACATAGCAGTTAGGTGCCAGAAATGGGACAAATTCATCTGTAATGGTAACATCAATACTCTGGGTAAATGCTGTTGCATACAAATTTTCTTCTACTGATGCAGCTTCATATAAGGTCAACTGGTAAGTACCGCTTCCCTGTGTCAGCGGATATACAATATACGTTCCATTCTTTGTCACCAGATAGGTATATGCTTCCCCTTCCGGTGTCTCTATCTGGAATTTCACTTTTTCATTAGTTCCGGTATAATTAAGCATCACATAACCATCGGATGCATGCGATGCATCAATGGCAATCTGATCTGTCCCATAAGCCACTTCTCCGGAAGCCTCCGGATGTAATACTTCTGCTGTCGCATCACGATTTCCCTTTGCGGTATCATTGCTGCTTTGCTCCGGAGAATTCTTCTCTCCGCCACAGCCTCCCAATGCACCGCTCATCAGCAATATCCCTGCGGTCATCCATATTATCAGGTAATATTTCTTACTGTGCCGGCTCTTCTGCCTCTGCATGACAACACACCTATTCCTTTTCCTGTATATTCCTGCTATCCGTACCTATATATAATAAAATTGCCGCCAGTAATACAACTGAGACGATTACAATTTTACCGTAAAAGGTTACCATAGCTGCAAATATCCCTCCTAATACCGGAATGGTCAGGGTTACTTTTCCAATTACCTGTGCATAGGAAACCGGGGAAATATCCTCCGCTTCATTTGCATCTCCTTTGGTAATCAGCTGACCGGACACCACCTGATTCTTCACCACACGATGGGTAATGATAATTCCCGCATCTGTATCGCTCCGATATGCCACAACTTCACCTTCCATAAGTTCTGCCGGTACTTCTTCCCTGACATAAATAAGACTTCCTACCGGAATCGCCGGTTCCATGCTTCCGGTTACAACTGTATAAATATCAAACCCTGCAAGCCTTGGTAATGTCAATGGTATGCAAATCAGAATCACCAATATCAGAAGAGATACTCCTATCATACTACAGATTCTGGCTATTGTCCTCTTTTTTCTTTTTGTTTTTCCCATTCGTTAATGCCTCTGCTCTGACATTCATTTTCTTTCTTCGTAATGCAAAAGCAGTAAGAGCCACAAGTCCTGCAACTGCCGCTGATGCTACACCAATCAGCAATGGCATATTTCCTGCCGGTCTTTTGGTCTTCTCATCCTTTTGCTGCATATCTGCTAACGGAGTTTCCTCATCATCAAGATTTACCAGTTCCTGCGGAGTCTCTTCATCCGGAATATTTACATTTCCATCTGCCCCTTGATTATTATCCGCATTGGCATCATCTGCTGCATTCGCATTGTTTGCCGCATTTGCATTGTTTGCCGCATTTGCATTGTCTGCTGCATTTGCATTGTTTGCTACATTTGCATCATTTCCGGCATTTGCACTGTTTGCCGCACTCTGTGTATCCGTCGTGTATACAAACGTAAAAATGTTTTCTGCTTCATTGCTGCTTAAGGTTTTCGTCAGATTATATGCCTGCGGACGATAATTTTCAAAATATTTAAACGCCACCACGGGCTGGTCACCCACTGCACCATAGAAGGTCTCACTGTCTGAAAGTGCATTTCCATTGGCATCCTGATAATTCACAGTATATGCTACCATATTTCCCGCAATTGCATATGCTGCTACATACTCCTGATCAGATTCTACCACAAAGGCAGATTTTCCAACAGTATTATTATCCCTTCCGCTCTCCCGGATTCCACCAATATAATATTTTCCATCTTCCTTTAGCTGAATACAGGACTGTGCCCGAACCATAACCCGGTCACCATATTTCAGTCCACTGATTTTTATTTTTTCTCCCTGGCTTTCCTTTTCAATCTGATAAGAAGAACCTGTTATATGATTGTCTACTGTAATTCCATTCGTATCTGAAAAATATCCCTGATTTCCAGAGCATAACGTTACTGTATAGGTATATTCTGTTTCATTTCCACCAACTTTTGCCCATGCCTGTACCGGAAATGCCAGTGTAAGTAATGTTGTAAATAAAATACTTCCGTGAAGAATACGTTCCATTCTTTCTTTTATTTTATTCTTCATCCCTTACTCCTCCTTTTCCAACCGATTTTCAGCTGCCTCATCTTCTTTTCGTGTCCTCTTCACTCTCACAACAAAAAGGACGACTAAAACAAGTCCTGCCGCCAGAGCAAGTGCTGAAAAAAGAAGCACCTGATTATTATCACCCGTTTTAATAACGACATGATTCGACAATGGTGTTGAACCACTGGATAATAATTCTACCGCAAAATTCATCTGCAATTTTGCCAGGGTATCCTGATAGGTATTTCCCTGTGTCTCACCTTCCAGCTTTACGGTTAATGCAATCTCTGCTTTTTCACCTTTCGTAAGCTCATCCAGATAGAAATAATCTTTCATTGCATTGGTTGCCTGGTGAAGACCTTCACCACTTTCTCCTACCGTATCTCCACCTACATTTTCACTGCTGTATAAAATACGGTTACTTCCATCCGGAGCCGTAAAAGAAAGTATGTACGAATACGCTCCTCCGGAAGCCACACTCTGTGAATCCTCAAGGCTCTGTAATACCTGATTTGTCATATACCACTGCGTATCCCCATCATAGGTATTCTTTAACTCCAGTCTGATATTTACCGTATCTCCCGGCTGAAGCTGATATATCGCATCATCAATATCTGCATTTTTAAATGTGCTGTTTAATTTTTCTCCATCAAACGTTACGTTCCAGTCATCACCGCCGGAAAACTCTTCTGCCTGTACCTGAACAGGGGCTGCTGCAACCAGAGCCAGAGCTGCCATGATACCAATCCATTTTCTCTTCATCTCAGTCTCCTCCTTACTGCAGTAATGTCAGATTTCCATTGGAATCAACAGAAACATCAACTCCCCAGGCACTCTTAATCGCATCCTGCGCATTGTGTGTCTGTACGGCATCCACTTCTGCCTCTACATGAAAGGAAACCCCATTATAATTAAATGTTGTAGTAGTGGTCTTAAGTCCATTTTCCTCCGTTGTATGCTCCGTTACCTTTGACGTTATGGAATTATCAATCTTTAAAGTATCAGAAAATGCCGGTGTACTCTCACCCACCTTCAATACCGATGGCCAGTAAAGAACAGTTCTCTCCTCCGTAGATGCATTTTCATCCACAATCCAGCCATTCTGGGTCAGGTTTAATTCAATCAAACTCGGAGCAAGTGTTGTTTCCTTGCTTCCATCCTCATTCTTCCAGCTCTTATAAATTCTCACACGGACATATTCATCAATATTGCCACTGTTTTTTACGGAAAGTGCTTCCTTATAATTTCTTCCGGCTACCAGCTTTCCATCGGTCTCATCCAGCATATCTGTAAGAAGTGCTCCCTGATTTTGCTTCCAGGCATCATCACTTCCTGCATAATCACGGCTGCTGATATCCTTAGAACCCTTGGCAGATTCTTCCACCAGAGTCACTCCGATATCATACATTTCCATCTGTGCGGTATAATTCTCACTATAGTAAGTAAGTGCTGCTCTCGCACTTCCAACCGCACTTCCTGCCAGAAGAAGTACTGCTGCACCCAATAATAAAAAGGTTCCTTTTCTTCCCTTCATTACTTTTTTCAATCGGCTCATTCTTCACCAGCCTCCCTTGCATCTGCAGTTCCTATATCTGTCCTGGTATCTGCAATCCGGTTCCAGTCTGCATATGGTGTTCCATCCTCTTCATAGAGAACTGGTGTACACTCCTGAACAACCACTACATTAAAACTCTCTTTATATTCCTCCGGTATTGCTATCTGGGCTAAAAGTTCTTCCGTATTGCCACTTACCGGAACAATATCACTATAATACCAATAGCCATCTTCGCCCTGATTCCATGACGAGCCGGACATAGTTAATGTAATCTGACTTCCTGCGAATACCTTTACTCTGACAAAGCAATCACTTTCTCCTGTATTTGTAAGTACGATATGCTTCTCCATATTTTCAACTTTTTCTTCTATTGTAGTTTCATTACCAAGTGTAATCGGATATCCTCCTTCCGCTTCCACATAAGTTGTAAAATACGCCATTGCCGGTGGCACTGCTGCCCCTGCAAGGAATACCAATGCTGCTGCAGTCAGCCAGAACACTTTTGTTTTTTTCTTCATCATCTTATATTCCAGCCTCCTTTAGTCTTTCTTTACACTATTATCCGGTAATTGTGTCCACTGCCATCCCTCATCTTCATCATAATCGAAATGATTGGTCACTCCGTAGCCCGGATTCAATCCGTGGTCATATGTATTATCAAACTCCACTGTTACGATTTCATCCGCACTGATTTCTGCTGTCTGCTGTGGCTCACTTACCAGTCTATAACCAGCCCCACTATATACCTCTGTCACAGTAACTTTTGCACCTGCCGGAATATGATCTGCAATTGCCGCTTTCGTTCCTGCCGATGAATGTGTGGTCGATACTACATTACTGTATACCGTATTACCATTTTCATCTACTGCTTCTATCGAAAATACAAAGGTTACCTCTTTCATTGTCTCATTATAGTTATCAAGATTTTTCTGTATAAGAAGACTTCCATACCGTGGAGAACGTTCCGGTTTTAGATTTGCTGTAACCTCATAAATCCATTTGTTTTCTGCGCCTGCAGAATGAAATGCCTGATTATCCGGCAACGCAATCAGACCTGGATTAAAATTATACTCATAAAAACCGGTTGATGCAGTTTCAACCACAACAAGATATATCCCAGAATTCAGTTCTTTCTCTCCTGTTCCATCCGTAATCGTGCATTCTGTATCCGGGGTTTTATCCGAAGCGAGCTCCGCTGCCTTCGCTGTCATCTCTTCCCATGTAACATCTCCATTTACCGCATCTTTTAAAGAGAGGGATTTAAATTCTGATGTTTCGCTGTACTCTCCTGCTGCATCCACAGTCGCTACCTGATATATTTTAGCATGCAGTTCCATCCCATTCAGTTCTTCCGTATATTCTTCGCCCTTCGGCACAGATAAAGTCAAAGTACAAGGTTCTGCCGGATCTATTACATTGGTGGCATATGCAGATGCCACATGTAATCCTGCTGCTGCCAAAAACAACGTCAGTAATCCCGCAATATACCCTTTCTTTATTTTTAACTTTTTCATTTTCCACCCTCCTTAGAACCTCTTGAAACTTTTCTATCTCGAATAATCTTTATCAAAACTGTAATCAGAATTGCTGCTGCAACTGCCAGTATTGCATATAACATATAATAATCTTTCACCGTCTGAAGCATAGATTCATTGGCTATTGCCTTCTCATCATCCTCTCCATTATACGGGACACTGTGACCACGCACCAGCAGTCTATGGCTGTTTACACCATATGGGGTGCAGGTGAAAAGTGTTACATAATCTTCCCCTTCGACATTCTTCATTGCCTCTGTCAAAGTATCCGTATCATCCTTTTCTACCATCGGCAGAATCTGATCCACTTCATATGCAAGCACCTTATCCAGTACATGCACATAGAATTTATCACCTTCTACAAGCTGGTCAATATCGGTAAAAAGTTTCGCACTTGGCAGTCCGCGGTGTGCTGCCAGTACACTATGTTTTCCCTCACCACCAACCGGAAGACTGGTTCCGGACATATGACCTGCGCCAATCTGTAATACTGCCTCCGAAGTTCCATGATAAATCGGAAGTCTCTGTTCTATTTTCGGGATGGAAATATATCCCATAATCCCATTATCTCCCGGATTTAATACGGACCAGTATTTACTTCCTCTCATATTCTGTTCTTCCTGCGAAAATGCATCCCCATCGAAGGTATTATTACCTATCTGGGAATTATATTCCTCTGCCATCTCCCAGAGCTTCTGATAGTCTACTTCATCCATATCTGCAACAGTTTCTTCATAACTGGCAATTGCCCTGCTCTGATGGTATTTATTCCATTGATCTGCCACAGTCGGATATGCAAAGATTCCCAGTCCGACCAGGAAAACCAGTCCAAGCAGAATTCCAGGTAATTTCTGCTTCCATTTCTGTTTCATTCCCTACTCCTTTTTCCTCTTCCAGCTAAACCGCTGCCAAATCAAAAGTCCCAGTAAAATCCAGAACAGTAATATAATCGCAACTACAATTGCAACTGCAGAAGTATTGACAAGATATCCATCTGCCATCACAAAGTTACCGCTTTCCTCCTGTGAAATCCGCTCACCCCTTACCAGCAGCCGATGAGAATTGATTCCATATGGAGTGCAGGTCATTAATGTACAATAATCTTTTCCCTCTTCAATTGTAAGATCATTAATTTCCTGTGGTTCTACAATTTTAATCTGATCCACCTGATAAGTCAGTTTACGATCCAATACGGTAACGGTAAAGGTATCTCCTGCTTCCATTTTATCCAGATTTGTAAAAAGTCTTGCAGACGGAAGTCCTCTGTGTGCAGAAAGAACACTATGTGTGCCTTCTCCTCCAACCGGCAAACTACTGCCCTCTAAATGGCCTGCTGCAACCTGTAATACTCCTTCCGAAGTTCCATGATAAATCGGGAGTTCCACACCTAACTTTTCAATTGTAACATAACCCATGATGCCGGTGCCGGAAATATCAAGAATGCTGTTATAATCGCCTGCCTCTGCATAATTCAGAAATGGACGGTTCACATCCTTTAATTTTTCATTGTAGGTATCAGCTTTTTTTAACATTGTGTCTTTTTCTTCTTCTGTCAGTGATTTTACGGCATTACTATAAGACGCAACGGCTCTTGACTGGACTTTTGAATTCCAGTAAGAACTAATTGGCGGATACAGCATCACGGAGAGACCTATGATAAAAACAAACACTAACATTACATTCAGTTTATCTTTCTTAAATAATTTCTTTAATGTCCTCTTCATAGATTTCTCCCTAATGCTGTCAAAGTCCCAGCGAGCGGGAATTTTCTTCCAGTCTCGTTCGTGTATAAACCGGCGGTTCACCGGGAATTCCCGGTGAATTACCGCCGTTCATCTTAAAATTCTAGTTTTTTGCAGTACGTTTTCTTGTGATTAACAATACAGCTGCTACAATCATGATAATTGCACCTACGGTATAGAAAATCTTAGTACCGATACCACCGGTTGCAGGAAGTTCAGTTCCACTTAAGTTCTGTACATCCGTAGATACAGCACCTGTTCTTAAAGTTGCTGTAAAGATTGCTTCTGTTCCTTCTGAAACAACCTTTCCAGAAGCATCTTTTACTACTAATGTCTTTAATTCCGGATTATCTGATGTTGTATCATAGGTTGCTTCTACTGAAAATACAAGATCATCTGCTTTATTATATCCTGCTGGAACAGTTGTCTCAACCAATTTATACTGGCCTGCATCTACACCTTTGAAATAGAAGGTTGTTACTCCTGTAATCTCATTTCCAACTGCAACATAATCACCTGTAGTGCTGTCTAATTTGTAAAGGGTAAATCCTGCACCCTCAAGAGGAGCATTGTTACCGTCTACCTTATTTGCAATTAAATTATATGTAAATACAATAACTTTATCTTCCGGAGTTACACCTGTGCCATCCCCATAAGGATTGTTGCTGTATTCCAGTTTGGATACGTTGGTGTTTCCACCTTCACCGATTACTGCATTTTCATTCAGTTTTGCGGTGTAATTTACAACTACTTTACTTCCAGCTTTTACTGCTTTGATATTCTTTAAATCTGCAAAACGAACTTCAAAAGTGCAGCTATCATCTAAATCTTCTGTAACTACTTCATAGCCGGTTGTTACTGCTGTTCCGTCCACTGTTACAGTTACAGAATCTGCATTGAAAGTAAGTCCGTCAGACATGGTATCATGGAATGCATAATAATAACTTCCATATTTATCATATTTTGCATCTACCGTACCGGTTAACTGGAATGGTACGTTATCTCCGATATCATAATCTGCTGCATCCTGCCAGTCACTCTCTGCACCGGTAGAGTCATTTTTCTCTTTTACTTTCTTTTCAAGTTCCGGTCTGTCTTCTTTTGTTGTTACAGTTACGCTGTCATTTCCAGCTGTGTCTAACATAACAAGGGAATAGGTATCACCTTCATCACCTGTTTTTGTTTCTGCAATCAGGTAATAACCCTGATCAACACCGCTAAATTTATCATCGGATGTTTTTGCTTCCGGCTCTAATGTCTTGATTTTTGCAAATACTGCATCTGCAAATGTACGAATACCATCTGCATCTAATCCTGAAATGTAATTAATTACATCCTTATCTTCTGTTTTTCCTGTTACTTCTTTCAGTGCTGCTGCATACTTATCATTTAATGTGTATGCAAATTTTCCTTCACCACCATCTGTAGCATTCAGCAATCTGTATGCCGCATATTCAGAACCTGCTGCGCCATTTGTAATCGTAATGTCTGCTGCATAAACAGTAACACCCATTGCGAATGCCATAACCATTGCAACCATTGCTGCAAAAAGTTTTTTCAATTTTTTCATTTTTGTTCTCCTTCTTTGACCTTTTAATATATTTGATACCTGAAACGTTTTTCCTCAAAAGGGGACTTTATATGCCTGCCCCCCTTTCTCTTTTCCGTCTCATCCGATATCCATACAACAGGGATGACATAAGCATAATTGCTGCACCACCTATAGTATAAACAGTAGTACCTGTTCCTCCCGTTGCCGGAAGTTCATAACCGTATTCCTGATTCTTAACCTGAATCGAAATACTATCAAGATTATCATAATAGGTAAAGGTATATTTATTTTCTTTGCTTAATTCTGTACCCTTCTGACCTATTCCAACTAACTCATAACCATTTACCAGTTTTTCTTTTACCGTGTAGACCTGACCATCTTCCAACGCTTTATTACCATTCTGGTCTGTAATGGTCTTCAATGCAACCGATCCACCCTGGCATACGGCAAATTCTGTAATATAATCAGCTTCATCCGTTGAGTCACCTTTATATAATACAAAAGTAAAGGTTTTCATCTGATCATATGGAAGTTCATTTCCATATGCATCCAGAACGTCTTTCTCAATTACCGGTTTCTTATAAATCTTTACTCCGACCTTCGGAGGCTCTGCCCGCAGTGTTTTTTCATTTCCGTTTACTTCTGCCGTATACTGGTATGCGAAGCTGTTCCATGCAGTCTCACCCGGGTTTGCATTCTCTCCTACTACTCCATTATATTTCATGGTAAGAATACAGCCCTTCTTTAATGCAAAGGTATCTGCCATCTTTATACGGAAGGACACATCATCTGACTGCCAGAAGGAATGCCACTGTTCTGTTGAAGTACCCGACATATCAGCTTCCGTAAAGCTTACCAGATTTGAAAATTCCACAAAATAATCCGTGCCTTCTTCCAGCTGCCGTTTTGTGCCGCTCTCCTCCGTTACCCAGAGTTCCAGTTCTTCGGCATATGCAACAGAGAATTCACTGCCTCGTTTTTCTTTCTGGTTCAGTACTCCGGTATCATTTATATGTGGCATACTGTCTACAATAACCATCTGTGTAAAGGAGTTATTGCTGACGTTTTCAATATTGTTGGTGTAAATTACATCTTTTCCATCTTCATCCAGATAAATGTAATTCTTTCCCTCCAGTCCAAGATAGCCGCTTCCCCGGTTATCTGAATTACCGGTTTCTTCTACCGTTTTCCATGAGAATGAACCGTAATCACCCAATGCATAAACGCAATCCGAAGCTTTTACTCCAATATATTTTCCACTGTCATCCGTCACCAGTTCTCCCGTTTTTACACTGTTATCATCAAACGGATCATCCGGCAGCAGATATGCAGTATTTTCATAAATCTTGTTCTCATATACTATATTTCTGGTATATACCGTAAACTCCGCTTTTCCACCTGCAGGAATCTGATATTCTTTTCCCTCCAGATACAGTGAAAACTCGTGGGTCCCATTATCCGGTATCAGCTTCCATACTTCTTCAGACAAATCATACTTATGAAGTACATTATCATCCTCATCATAAATGGTCAGTACAAAAGCATTTTTGTTAAGTCCCAGGTTAAGGGTTTCATTGGTTGCTTCTTCTTTCGACAATATATGGAACGGAGACTGAACAGAATCTTTCATTGTATAATCGCAAATCGGAATGGTTCCATCGTTGCGTAACTCCAACAGCCACTTTGTCGTTACATTCGGCTGTATATTGTCCTTCTCTTCCAATTCAACAGCATCTTCCACATTTTTACCAGATGGTATATAGGACACTGCTTTCTTGGTAATTCCCGGAACAATTACATCCTTCGGTGTTATCATTACAGATGACGAAATAACACGCTTTTCTCCTACAATTCCTTTATCTTCCGATGTGCCGTTATTCTGTCTGGAATCATCCCTGGTTCCTCTCATTGTAATGTCATTCGGATTCTCACGATATTCCACATCCTTATCTACCAGTAAATCCACGGTATTGGTAATTGGAACATCTAATTCCACGTCTTTACTTACCTTGCACATCACAAAGAATGAAAGATTCTTTCCTGCCGGCAAATCATAACCTTTGCCATCGTCTCCAATCGTAAAGGTAACCATATGATTTTCCTTATCATCATTGGTCATTGCAATGGTAACATCCCTTACCAGACTTCTGCCATCGATATTGATTACCTGCGCCATGTTCCAGTCGTTTGACTTAATTGGTTCACTATAACTCTTTTCAATCTGAACCGGAAGCGTATATCCCAGGCCCGGACGTATTCCAACATATTCCAGACCATCCGCCATATGATCTTCCAATGTATCAATATGAACGGGATCTTCTCCTGTATTTGTTACTGTAATATTGTAAATCACATAATTTCCGAGATAATTTCCTTCATTTACACTCTTAGAGAATATGGACTTATCTTTTAACTGGCTGGTCTTCCACTGATGGAACTGATCCAGAATTGCCCACACACTCTTCTGCACATCCACTGCCTGATCCAGTTTCTTTTTTCCTTCCGGCTCCCCTTTTACCGTTACTGTATCCTTCATTCCGTTTACGGTTGCACTATTGGTATAAGTAAAGGTTCCCGTCTGTTCATTCTCTTTATCATCCATATAAATGTAAGCATTGAATTCTTTTTCAATCACTTCACCCGGTGACATGGTGCCAATCTTCCAGATTAAACGGATTCCTTTATGTGCACTGATATTTATTCCATTGCTCTTGCCAATCCAGTATCTCTTTATCTGCACATATTCACCATTTATCTTTGTATAATAAGTTCCCCAGTCAGATGTATTTTCTACATACTCTTTCCAGCTGATACCAGCCTCTACCAGTTCCTCATCATTCTTTGGATATCTGGAATTTAACGTTCCTGCCTGCTTTGCCTTATAAATCTTGTATTCATCCGAAGGAAAGACATGATATGGCATATCATCTGTCAATGACAGTCCGCCTTTCTTATATGCGGCATCTCCATCAGCATTTGTAATCGTTATGCTGTATTTAAATAATTCCTCTGCTTTAAAGGTTTCTCCACCTTCCCCGCCATTAACCTTCTTATCTACGGTAATTGGATTTTCCACTTCAATGGTTTCTCCGGTGCTTTCGCCGGATGAGTTGCTGGTGATATGATTTACAAGGTCATAATCCGCTGCTTCCGGCAATTCATTCAGGTCTACCTTACATACATATTTAATCGTTACTTTCTCTTTGGCATTCAGTCTGCCCAAAGAAAATGTCAGCTTCTTGCCATCCACCTGAAGTCCTACATAGCGGCTGCCGCCTACTGCATTGGATGACTCTGCCACGAAGTCCGTTGCACTTTCGGTTACCTGATTTCCATTCTTATCTATGATATATTGGAACACCAGTCCCTTTGGCAGCGTATCCTCTAAAATCTGTTCAATGGTTTGATAGTCTTCTTTATTTTCGATAGTTACAGTATAAGTAACCAAATCGCCATTTTTTACATTTTTCTTATCACTGCTCTTGTCAATGGTAAGCTCCGGTTTCTTATAAATAACGGTAATGGTTGAATCTTTGCCTTTATAGGACGCTTTGTTGTGAATGGAGGTATTGTTTGGATATTTTGCCAGTTCCTCCTGGCTCTTCACATTAACCGCAAATGTAAATTCTGCTTTCTCACCGGCTTTCAATGTACCCGGTGCCCAGCTTATTGTGCGGGTTTCTTCGTCATATTCCGCGCCCTGATTCCGGATTGCCTGTATCTGCTCCGCAGTCAGCACCAGATGCTCCGGCAGTTTATCTGTCACCTTATAAACGCTTCCATCTGAAGCTTCTCCTTTAATCGGATTGTTTCCAGTATTTTCTACCGTAATCGTATAATTAATGGTATCACCGGCAATTACTTCTTTCTTATCTGCCGTCTTAACAATTTTAAAGTCCTCTTTTATTTCCGGTCTTGACTTTACATCTGCGGATAATTTTGTGTGATCATATTCTTTATAAGGAACAGATTCAAAATCAACATGATTTGTAATTACATCCTCTTTTACTTTTTCTGCGGCTACTGTAATGTAATTATCTGTTAATACTAATTTTGATACATCCAGACTTGCGCTTACATTCAGATGCTCCTGTTCTCTTGTTGGCACACCATCTGTCATATACTGGTTCGGCACACTAATCTTATATGTAACGGTTTTTCCATCCAATGTCAGGCTTGTAACGGTTCCTCCCTGAAGATCAGTAAACTGGAAAATCACATTTCCATTGCTATCCACAACGGAAACACCATCTTCACTGACCTTGGTTCCTTCCGGAAAGCTGATTCCATCCGGTAATGTCAATACATCGCTCAACTCTACATGGTCTGTCCAGATTGCTCCCGTATCACCAACGCCACATGGATTCATACTGTTTGCAGTGATTCTATAATCTAATGTTCCTTCCAGCTTATTGATCTTTCCATTCACCGGAATAATTTCCTTACTGACAGTTTTTTTCAAATCCTGCCAGAGATTCGTTCCATGCCAGATCAATTCTGCCGGTTCAGAAATCACATCATTGTCTTTCTGATCCGGAATCTCCGGTGTCAATGTTACCTTGGAATCTTTTTCCATAATTCCATTTAAGGAATTAAACTGCAAGTCGAAGGAAACGGTTGAACCTGCAGGCGGTTCAAACTCTATGTAAGTCTCATCATCCTCTTCTACCAGTTTTACTTCCAGTGTTTCTTCTGTTGTTTCACTGACCGCTTTATAGGTAACCTGCATAACATCACTTTCTTCAAAACCGGTCAATGTAACTCCTTCCGGTAAATCACTAATCCGGATACGAACCGGTACCAGCTCTGTATCTGTCGGATTTGAGTTGGTTGCACTCACGGTTGCATACAGAATCTGTCCATTTTTCCCATCATCCGGACTCTTCTGTGAAACGCTCAAGTTAATACGCTCACTAATCGTGCCTCCGGCTGACGTCTGCTCTGTTTCCTTATTTCCTGTTGCTGCAAGTCCCGGAAGAATCAGTCCCCAGACTACACCCACTGCCACAAGAACGCAGCATATCCCCAGTAAAATTTTTGTTCTTCTGCGGATTTTTCTCTTTTCTTCTGCTTTCTTTACATGTTTTCTTACATTTTCCTGCATATCCCTATCTCTCCCTATTTAAGGAATCCCATTTTACTCAATGGCCAGAATCGAAAAGCCACCTTTCCAATTATCTGTTCTTCTGCCACACACCCAATGGCTGAACTCCGGCTGTCAACCGATACTGAACGATGGTCTCCCATCACAAAATATTTGCCTTCCGGCACCTGATAAGGAAAATCAATATCACATTCCCCTAAATCTTTCTTTATTGCATATGGTTCATCTAATTTTTCACCATTTACATATACATTGCCGTCTTCGTCTATATCTATGTAATCACCTGGTGTTCCTATGACTCTTTTCACAAGTATCTTACTCTGATAGTAAAAGCTTATGATATCTCCCTGTTTGATTTTTGTGGTTTTCTTTATTACTACCAGCTCACCATTCTCTAATGCCGGTTCCATGCTCTTACCAGAAACCTGCAATACCGGTACTAATCTTGTTGCAATCAATACTGAAATTGCTGCCACCACAAGCAGTATTCCAATCGCACTGAAAAGATGTCTCTTCTTCTCTCTGCAGGCCTGTTCCGCCTGTATACATTGAAGTGCCGCATCTAATTCTATTTTCTTGTCCTTATTCCCGTCATTTTCTTCTGTAGTTTCCTGCAAATCCTTCTGGAGTCCCTCTATAATTTCAATCAACTCCCAGCGTTTCAGCTTGCGGAAATCCTTATCTGCCACAAACTGCACCCCCTGTTATTCTTTTGCTGCCTTTATTATGACCTTCCCCTGTCTTTTCATGCATGTGATTTTTCTTTTGTGTTGAATGTAAGTATATATATTTTTTGTATAGAATTATGTCATATTCTGGCATATAGATTTGATTTTTTCAAATGAAATAATCAGACTAATTTTCGTCTTGAAGATTATATTTTCTTTTTTTCAATGAGTCAATACTTTCTATCAAAAATGAACCAAAAGTACCACAAAATCTCTCAAAAATTGTGTCGTTTTCAGGATTTTTAATTTGATATCGTTCTTATAAAGTAAAAAAAGAGACGTAACTTACACTTCTGTAAATTACATCTCTTTTATTTTACCTAATCGTCAGATTCTTCTGTCCAATCAGCTAATCTTATTTGTAAAGTTCAACTAATCTTAACAGATGTTCATAACGAGCCTTTGCAGCTTCCTCAGATGCTTTGAACAGTTTTTCTGCTCTGTCTGGGAAGGAACGTGTTAATCTGCTGTAACGTGTCTCGTTATTTAAGAAATCCTGGTAAGATCCATCACCTGGCTTAGAAGTCAATGTGAATGGGTTCTTTCCTTCTGCTTTCAATGCCGGGTTGTATGAGAATAAGTTCCAGTAACCTGCTGCTACTGCTTTCTTCATCTCATCCTGGCAGTGGTTCATTCCACCCTTAACACCGTGTAACTCACATGGAGCATATCCGATGATAAGTGAAGGTCCGTTGTATGCTTCTGCTTCAGCAATTACCTTAACAGCATTTGCCATATTTGCACCAAGAGCGATCTGTGCTACATATACATAGCCGTAGCTCATAGCGATTTCTGCAAGGCTCTTCTTGCCAACTTCTTTACCAGAAGCAGCGAACTGACAAACCTCACCGATGTTAGAAGCTTTAGAAGCCTGTCCACCTGTATTAGAGTACATCTCTGTATCGAATACCATTACGTTTACGTTCTCACCGGAAGCAAGTACATGGTCTAATCCGCCGAAGCCGATATCGTAAGCCCATCCATCACCACCGAAGATCCATACAGACTTCTTAGCAAGGTAATTCTTCTTATCTAATGCATCCTTAGCATCCGGGCATCCTGCTGCTGCAGCTTTCTCTAACTCAGCAACTAACGCTTCTGTTGCAGGTGTATTAGCTTTTGTATCATTCTTAGTCTCTTCGAACTTGTCAAATGCAGCCTTTAATTCTGCGCTTGCTTTATCAGACTCAGCACATTTCTTAGCGCTTGCAATTGCCTGCTCACGAAGAACTTTCTGTCCGATTTCCATACCAAAACCATGCTCAGCGTTATCCTCGAATAAGGAGTTTGCCCAAGCCGGACCTTTCTTGGAATCTTTGTTTACTGTATATGGTGATGTTGCTGCAGGACCGCCCCAGATAGAAGAACATCCTGTTGCATTGGAAATATACATATGCTCACCAAATAACTGAGTAATCAAACGAGCGTAAGATGTCTCTGCACAACCTGCACAAGAGCCTGAGAACTCAAGCAATGGCTGATTGAACTGGGAACCTTTAACGGTATTGTCTGCCGGCATACCAGGTTTCTTTCCAACGTTTGCTACTAAGTAATCGAATACTGGCTGCTGATCTGCCTGTGATTCCTGAGGAACCATTTCGATTGCGCCTACTGGACATACCGTAATACATTCGCCACATCCCATACAGTCTAATGGGGATACGCTCATTGTATATTTGTACTCGCCAGCCTTTGGCTTTGTATCAGCAAGTTTTGTCTGCTCTGGAGCAGCTTTTACTTCTGCTTCGTCTAACATGAATGGACGAATGGTTGCATGTGAACATACGAATGCACACTGGTTACACTGAATACATTTCTCAGCATCCCATGTAGGAACGGTTACGGCTGTACCACGTTTCTCATATGCTGCTGCACCATGTTCGAACTGTCCATCCGGATTCTTTGCAAATGCAGATACCGGAAGGCTGTCTCCGTCCATCTTGGAGATTGGCTCCATTAAGTCTCTTACCATCTTAACAGTCTCAGGACGTCCGGTTAATTCCTTCGGAGTTGGATCTGCTTCTGGGTTAGACCAGGATGCTGGAACTTCAACCTTATGTACTGCGTCTACACCAGCGTCGATAGCTTTGTAGTTCATTTCTACGACAGCGTCACCCTTCTTACCGTAGGATTTCTTAGCTGCTGCTTTCATGAATTCTACTGCATCGTCGATAGGCATAACGTTTGCAAGTTTGAAGAATGCAGACTGTAAAATTGTGTTGGTACGTTTACCCATACCAATTTCAATTGCTTTGTCAATTGCATTGATTGTATATAACTGAATGTTGTTATCAGCAATGTATTTCTTTGCTTCAGCATTCAGATGATGAGCTAACTCTTCGTCTGACCACTGGCAGTTAATCATGAATACTCCGCCTGGTTTAACATCCTGGGCCATCTTGAATCCTTTGGTTACATAAGATGGGTTGTGGCATGCTACGAAGTCAGCCTGGTTGATGTAATATGGGCTCTTGATTGGCTTGTCACCGAATCTTAAGTGGGAAATTGTTACACCACCGGTCTTCTTAGAGTCATACTGGAAGTATGCCTGGATGTATTTATCTGTGTGGTCACCGATAATCTTAGTAGAGTTCTTGTTAGCACCTACAGTACCGTCTCCACCAAGACCCCAGAACTTACACTCTACAGTTCCTTCTGCAGATGTGATAGGTGCTGGCTTAACCTCTGGTAAGCTTAAGTTTGTAACGTCATCTACGATACCTACTGTAAATCTGCTCTTTGGAGCATCTTTTTCCAGTTCTTTGTAGATAGCGAATACAGATGAAGGAGGAGTATCCTTAGATCCTAATCCGTAACGGCCGCCGCATAATACAACGTCGTTTAATCCTGCTTCACGTAATGTTGTAGCTACGTCTAAGTATAATGGGTCTCCTAATGCTCCTGGCTCTTTTGTTCTGTCAAGAACAGCAACTTTCTTTGCAGTCTTTGGAAGAACTTTTAATAAGGAAGCAGATACCCAAGGACGATACAGACGAACTTTGATTAATCCGACTTTCTCTCCTGCTGCTGTTAAGTAGTCGATTACTTCCTCTGCTACGTCACAGATAGATCCCATTGCTACGATAACACGGTCTGCATCTGCTGCTCCATAGTAGTTGAATAAGTCATAATCTGTACCAAGTTTTTCATTGATTTTGCCCATGTATTTCTCAACGATAGCCGGTAACTCATTGTAAGCTGTATTACAAGCTTCACGATGCTGGAAGAAAACGTCTCCGTTTTCATGAGAACCACGCATTGCTGGATGCTCTGGGTTTAATGCATGCTCACGGAATGCTTTTACAGCGTCCATGTTGCACATTTCTTTCAAATCTGCGTAATCCCATTTTTCGATTTTCTGAATCTCATGAGATGTACGGAATCCATCAAAGAAGTTGATGAATGGAACTTTTCCTTCAATTGTTGCAAGATGAGCAACTGGGCTTAAGTCCATAACTTCCTGTGGGTTTGTCTCACATAACATAGCAAAACCTGTCTGACGACAAGCATATACGTCACTGTGATCACCGAAAATATTTAAGGACTGGGTTGCAACGGTACGTGCTGATACATCAAATACACATGGAAGCTGCTCTCCAGCGATTTTGTACATATTAGGGATCATTAATAAAAGACCCTGGGATGCGGTAAATGTAGTGGTTAAAGCACCTGCTGCAAGAGAACCATGTACGGCACCTGCTGCTCCTGCCTCTGATTCCATTTCTACGACTTTAACCTGATTTCCAAAGATATTCTCCTGACCTGCTGCGGACCACTGGTCTACGGAGTCAGCCATTGGACTGGACGGGGTAATAGGATAAATAGCTGCAACGTCTGTGTATGCATAAGCTACATGAGCTGCTGCTGTATTACCGTCCATTGATTGTTTTGCTCTGGACATTATTTATTCCTCCTTATTTAAATATAAAACTTATGTCTTATCGACCTAAATCACATTTTAGCATTTTATTTGTCGATTATCAAGATTATGGACTGTACGAAATGAAGAACAATCACGAATTTCTTCTATAAGAAGTTTTAGTTGCTTTTCCACTGTTTTTCTAGTATGATACGAATTGGTGCATAAGCATGAAAGCACCGTAAATTCAAAGAGTCAGGAGATTTGATTATGATAAGTGCAAACAATGTAACTTTACGAATCGGGAAGAAAGCCTTGTTTGAAGATGTAAATATTAAATTCACGGAAGGCAACTGCTACGGTCTGATTGGTGCCAATGGTGCCGGTAAATCTACTTTCTTAAAAATTTTATCCGGACAATTAGACTCCACCAGCGGCGATGTGGTTATTACACCGGGACAACGTCTTTCCTTCCTGCAGCAGGACCACTTCAAATATGATGAGTACTCCGTTTTAGATACCGTTATCATGGGAAACAAACGTCTCTATGATATCATGAAGGAGAAGGATGCTATCTATGCAAAAGAGGATTTTTCCGATGAAGATGGTATCCGTGCCAGTGAACTGGAAGGCGAATTTGCTGAAATGGACGGCTGGAATGCAGAATCCGATGCTGCCATGTTATTAAATGGTCTTGGCATCCCGACAGAAGACCACTACACCACTATGCGTGACCTTCCGGGTGCTACCAAGGTTAAGGTGCTCTTAGCCCAGGCATTATTCGGTAATCCGGACATTCTGCTCTTAGACGAGCCGACCAACCACTTAGACTTAGATGCCATTGCATGGCTGGAAGAATTCTTAATTAACTTTAACAACACTGTAATCGTCGTATCCCATGACCGTTACTTCTTAAATAAGGTATGTACTCATATTGCCGATATCGATTATGGCAAGATTCAGTTATATGCCGGTAACTACGATTTCTGGTATGAGTCCAGCCAGCTTCTTGTTAAGCAGATGAAAGAAGCCAATAAAAAGAAGGAAGAAAAGATTAAAGAGTTACAGGAGTTCATTTCCCGTTTCTCTGCGAATGCTTCCAAATCCAAACAGGCAACTTCCAGAAAACGTGCCCTTGAAAAAATCGAGCTGGATGAAATCAAACCTTCCAGCCGTAAATATCCTTACATTGATTTCCGCCCACAGCGTGAAATCGGTAATGAGGTTCTTACCGTAGAGGGGCTAAGCAAAACTATCGATGGCGTAAAAGTATTAGACAATGTATCCTTTATCTTAGGACATGATGATAAAGTAGCTTTTGTCGGAAGCAACGAGCTTGCCAAGACTACCCTCTTTAAGATTCTTGCCGGTGAAATGGAGCCGGACGAAGGAACTTACAAATGGGGTGTTACGACTTCCCAGTCCTATTTTCCGAAGGACAATACCGAAATCTTTGATACTGACCTTGTTATCACAGACTGGCTGACCCAGTATTCCGAGATCAAAGATGCTACTTATGTACGTGGTTTCTTAGGAAGAATGCTTTTCGCCGGTGAAGACGGCATGAAGAAAATGAGAGTCCTTTCCGGAGGAGAAAAAGTGCGTGTACTGCTCTCCCGTATGATGATTCAGGCTTCCAATGTCTTAATCTTAGATGAGCCTACCGACCACTTAGACATGGAGTCCATTACCGCATTAAACAACGGTCTGATTAAATTTCCGGGTGTTGTACTCTTCGCTTCCCGTGACCACCAGTTCACACAGACCACTGCCAACCGCATTATGGAGCTTCTTCCAAATGGCGGACTCATTGATAAGATTACCACTTACGATGAATACTTAGAAAGTGATGAAATGGCAAGAAAACGTCAGGTTTACTCCATGAGTGAAGAAGACGAGAATGATAACTAAAAATAGCTTTTAAGATAGAAAGCAGGTGTTCCAATCGGAACACCTGCTTTTTTGCTTTACCGAAAATTGCTTTCCTGTAACACACGTTTCTTGCTATTTGCATATATTATTTATACCTGACATTTACACCGTCATTATGCGAATCATAATTATTAACCGGTCACTTAGGTTGTCGTATTATAAATCTCTCCGGTATTATAATTGTAGGTATATGTACCTGTATTACCATATGTATTGCCCTTGGATGCTTCCCGTTCTGCATAATAATCTGCTAAAGATGCTTTTGCAGATACCTGATATCCATAGGAACCATTTCCATTGAACAAAGATTTTACCAAAGACATATCTGCCTTCTTAAAGGTATCCTCATCAATACTGAGTTTGTTATCTGTACCAACGGTAATTCCAACCTTAGAAAGTAACTTTTCATTGGAATCTGTAGTCCGAACCATGGAAGAAACTGCATTGAGAATTCCATTAGTATTGGAATCTTCTGATTTCTTCAGCAGGTTATTGTAGCTGTCTACGAAAGCACTTACTTTCTTATAAATTGCGTCTTTATCATAATCTGTTGTGGTATTACCCTTTGCATCGGTTGTTGTTACTTTGTTAAATACAGACTTCTTGGTCTTATCCAGTAAAGCATCGGATGCACCCTTCAACTCTTCCGCAGCATCTTCAATTTTTGCTAATGTCTTAGTATCATCCTTTGCAGTAGACGTTGAAGTCTTCTTGTTTGTCTCTACAATCTTGCTGGCAGAATCATTTCCACCATAATATGCCTTCATCAGTTTAAAATAGGAACCGGTACGAATTGCAGAATAATCAACAATATTAATCCCTAACAAACCGCTGTTTGAAGTTCTGTTTCCATTTGATAATCCGGAAAACAATGTGTGAATTGAATTCGAATCATAATTTGAAATGCCTATCATATAATCACTCCTTTGATATCTGATGTGTAACATCCTTGTCCCACGTCTGCCTATTGTTAATGCTATTATAGCATTTTAGGCACAGGATTGCAATATTGTGTAAAATTCACAACTTTTTATGTGATTTTTTTCATCTATTGTAACTTTTCACAAAGTTTTTATGGTTTGTTCATAGTTTTGTCATATTTATAGCATACTATAGAACCATCAAAAGAAACTCATGTTTTTAGATATATTTTTTCATAATAGCCTCGGCATCCGAAAGATGTCGGGGCACTCCTCATTTTAGGAATAATTTTTTATGTTGGCTGGATACCATGTTGGCAATTCGAAGAATAACAGGATTTCATGGGGTTCTATGTTGATTCGACATGAAATACCTGCAGTTCTTAGCACATATTTTTCTTGATTACAAAATGTCTTTCCGTTGCTTTGACTGACTATCCGCACTGTCCGCCAAAGACGGATGTTACACAAGATTTATAAGGGGCACTAAGAATTTCGAAACATATTGTGTTTTGCCCGGCAACCGGTGCAAATTCACATCCATGTTCAGATTGCACCTCGCCGGCACATCCTGTGCCGGCGTTGCCGGTTGCAATACGAAATTCTAAGTGCCCCTAATAAATTGTGTCATACATCCGTCCTTTTGACGAACCGTGCGGATAGTTTGTCAAACATTGGAAAGACACTTTATATTGTAAAAAGAAAAATATGTGATTTAGAACTGCGGTATTTTATGCCTGACATAGAAACCTGTTAAATCCTGCAATGCTTTGTTATTCAACATTATTGGTATCAAGTCAACATTAAAATCCATCCTACAAATTCTCAATCTGCCAGTCTATCGGTGCTACTCCATGCTCTTCTAAAAATGCATTCGCCTGTGAGAAATGTTTGCATCCGAAGAAACCACGGTATGCCGAAAGCGGGCTTGGATGAGGTGCTTTTAATATCAGATGCTTCGGATTGGTAAGCATCGGAATTTTGCTCTGTGCCGGTCTGCCCCACAGCATATAGACAACTGGTCGATCCTGGGCATTGACCGCCTGGATAATGGCATCCGTAAAATGCTCCCATCCTTTGCCCTGATGGGAGTTCGCCTGATGTGCACGGACGGTCAGAACCGTGTTCAATAATAATACACCCTGCTTTGCCCATTTTTCCAGATAACCATTGTCAGGGATATAGCAGCCAAGGTCATCCTGTAGTTCTTTATAGATGTTCTGTAAAGATGGTGGAATCTCTTTCTGATCCGGCAGTACGGAAAAACTAAGACCATGTGCCTGATGTTCATTATGGTATGGATCCTGTCCCAAAATCAGCACCTTTACTTCTGAAAGCGGTGTCAAGTGCAAGGCATTAAAGATATCATCTGCCGGTGGATATACCACATGGGTGCTGTATTCTTTTTTTACAAAATCATATAAATCTCTGTAATATGGCTTTTTAAACTCGGCAGATACACTGTCCAGCCAGTCATTGGTAATCATTGCCATAGTTTTATCTCCTTACTGATACCCCGCGACCTGCAAGATAATTCTTAAGGTCCATAATTTCAAGTTCTTTATAATGGAATAATGATGCTGCCAGTGCTGCATCTGCTTTACCTTCTGTCAAAGCTTCATAGAAATGCTCTTTCGTTCCGGCTCCACCGGAAGCAATGACCGGAATAGATACATTTTCTGCAATCTGTCTGGTCAGTTCCAAATCGTAACCGGCTTTCGTGCCATCACAGTCCATACTGGTCAAAAGAATTTCTCCGGCTCCAAGCTTCTCGACTTTCATTGCCCATTCTACCGCATCAATACCTACATCAATTCTTCCGCCATTTTTATAAATGTTCCAGCCGCTGCCATCTTCTCTTCTTCTCGCATCAATAGCAACAACCACACACTGACTTCCGAATTTGTCTGCCGCATCACTGATTAACTGTGGTGTATTAATTGCAGAAGAATTAATGGAAATCTTGTCCGCACCTTCCCTAAGCAGCACTTTAAAATCTTCTACACAGCGGATTCCTCCGCCTACGGTAAATGGAATAAATACATTTTCCGCTACACGTCTTACCATATCTACTACTGTATTACGGTTATCCGAAGATGCTGTAATATCTAGAAATACCACTTCATCTGCTCCGGCTTTATCATATGCTGCCGCAATTTCCACTGGGTCACCGGCATCTCTTAAATTCACAAAGTTCACACCTTTTACAACTCTTCCATCATTGACATCCAGACATGGAATAATTCTCTTGGTAAACATTATTTCACACCTCCCTGTAATGACGCAAAGTTCTTAAGTATCTTCAGTCCAACGGAGCTGCTCTTCTCCGGGTGGAACTGGCAGGCAAAGATGTTGTCCTGCTCCACAGATGCATGAATAGTGACTCCATATTCCGTAGTTGCTTTTACAATTTCTTCATGCTTTGCCTGTAAATAATAAGAATGCACGAAATATACATAGGCATCCATCGGCACATTCTGAAACAGTCTTCCATTATTCTGTAAATGCAGGGAATTCCAACCGATATGCGGAATTTTCAGCCCATAAGTATCCGGGATTCGCACAATTTTTCCCTCTAAAAGCCCAAGTCCCTCTACTCCTTCTGACTCTTCGCTTCCTTCAAACATTAACTGAAGTCCGAGGCAGATTCCAAGGAATGGCACTTTTCTTTCACAGACTTCATGGATGACCTTGTCCAGTTCATAGCGTTTCAGATTATCCATTGCCACACCAAAAGAACCAACGCCCGGTAAAATCACCTTATCTGCCTGTTCAATGGTATGAAAATCTCTTGTAATTACGCTTTCCTCACCCAGATATGCTAATGCTTTTTCCACACTCTTTAAGTTTCCTGCATCATAGTCAATAATTGCTATCATAATGTTCTCCTATTCCAGTCCTGCTGCTGCAAGTATCCCCTGAATTGCCTTTGTATAATCTGTTCTCTTTGTCATCGCATGCAATTCTGCTGCCTTTTCCTCCGATACACCAAAATGGTCTGATAACTGCTGCAAAATCTGATTCTTCAGTCCTGCCATTTCGTCTGTTATCTCATATTCCTGAGCCAGGTCTGCGCCATCTACGCATCTGCCATATCCACGAATCAGTGCGTCTAAAGCCATCTCGTTTTCATTGATTCCGCTTAAGCTCTCATAAGACTGATATTCTCTCTGTATGGAAGCCAGCACCTGTGCCTTCTTATAGAAATTCTCGTCTTTTCCCTTTACAGAAGAACCAGCTATGGTCTGGAATGCTGTTACATAGGAGCCGCTTGCAAAATCATCCTTTGCCTGCTGCATGTCCTGTCCATACTGCAAATTGGAGCTTCCCAGCAAAATCAAAATAAGAATGGAAAGTGCCATAATAAAAATCAGAATAACCGGCTTCTTTGGAAGAGGCGGCGTACGGTCTATTTCTTTTGGAGGCTTCTCTTTCTTTACCTTTGGTGCCTTCTCCTTCTTCGCCTTTTCCTTCTTTTCTTTTTTCTCTTTCTTGCCCTTCTTACCGGCTCCCTCGTCTGCATCCATCTCTTTTAAGATTTCTCTATTTTCGAATGAAATGCTGCCAAGGCTGTCATCTTCTGCAATCTTTGTATCATCCTCTTCTTCATCCGGTCCAAATAAAGCGGACATAATTTTACTGAAGAATCCCTGTTTTTTTCTCTTTTCCTTTGCTTCCTTTAAATCCTTTAATTCTTCGATACTTCCAAGGCGTTCAAATTCATCCTGGACCTCACTGTCCTCATCTTCTGAATGCTCTAATTCTTCTCCATTTTCATCTGCTTTCAGCAAATCGCCGATATCGGATAAGTCAGCATCTCCGGATAACATATCCATAAGATTAATGGCATCATCATCTTCTGAAAGAAGCGGTTCCTCTTCCTCAGATTCTGTCTTTGATGCTTCCGGTATCTCCGCCGCCGAATCTTCATCCAGCGTATCAAAGAAGCCCAGCGTCTCTTCTTCCCCGGAAGCATCATCTTCCGGTGTTTTCGACGTATCCGGGTGTTCTTCCTCTCCGGAATCTCCAACCTTCTTCCGGACCGCATCCATGATATCATTCACATCTTCCATCATATCTGATGCTGCAGACCCATCTGTTGCCATATCTGTGGTTCCTGATGAGATTGACTCCGAAGCTTTCTCGACATCGGATGTCTTGTCTTCATTGACATCAATATCTGCCTGATTTGATGCCTCTTCGTCTAATTCCATTTCGAATTCCTGCAGGAAATCATCTGCTGCTCCTGTTGCCAGCTCCTGTTCAAATTCACGCTGGAATCCTGTGCCGGAGTAGTCCTCGTGCTTCTTTTCCACCGGCTTTTTCTCCCGTTCTCTTGGCTTTGCAGCTTCTTCATTCATTGATTGAATCAGATTCTCGATATCCTTCTTATTATTTCTTCTGTTAGCATCTGAAACTGAATTCAGCAAATCGTCCAGATAATCTTCACTCTTACTCAAATTTATACCTCCATGTATCCAAGTTGCCTGTATATCTGCTTACAGGGTCTGCCACAACATCTCCCAGCAGATGCCGGACAGCGTAAAGGAAAGGGATGTGATGTAACATCACACCCCTTTGTCTGCGTTCTTTCCTTACTTTCCAGTCTGGTCAATCAGTCTGTCGATAGCCTGTACCAGACTTCCAATCTCCGGTTTAGTCAATTGGGCGTCTGCTCCGAGTGATTCACCTTTTCTTCTCATTTCATCATTTACCAGGGAAGAGAAAATGATTACCGGAATATCATGCATGTTATCGTTCTCTTTTACCAGTTTTGTTAACCGGTGTCCGTCCATCAATGGCATCTCGATATCTGTAATAATACAATGTACTTTATCTTTTACATTGCCGGCTTTCTCATAAGCACAAAGCTTGTCCCATGCTTCCTGTCCGTTCGTATTGACATTCAGGTTGGTATAACCTGCTTTCTTCAGACAATCTGTAATCAATTTACTTAATAATGGGGAATCCTCTGCGATCATAATCGGGGAATCATTACGGTTACGATTTTCCAGATGCTCTACATCAGATACCTTAAGTCCTGTTTCCGGGCTGATATCAGAAATAATTTTTTCAAAGTCAAGAATAACAATCAACTGTCCATCCAGTTTAATGACTCCGGTTGATACACCCTTGTCCTGAACATTAATTGTTGCATCCGGTTTGATAATCTCTGACCAGGAGACACGATGAATTCCAATAACCTGATCTACATGGAATGCAATATTTAATTTATTAAAGTTTGTGATAATAAACAAACCTTTTCCTTCTTCATCCTGCATACCAAGGCATCTTCTCAGGCTGATTACCGTCAGCATGGTATCTCGTGGCATAAAGATTCCTTCCACACTCGGATGTGCATTTGGTACCGGGGTTACCGGCTGATAGGATAAAATCTCACGAATCTTCGCTACGTTAATTCCGTAATGATTATCCCCTAAAGTAAACTCCAGCACTTCCAGTTCGTTCGTACCATTTTCTAACAGAATATTTGTCTCCATTTATGTTTTCCTCCCAAGGTCATTTCTTAGAATATTTCTATTTCGAATTATAACATAATATCACATAAAAATGCACCGTTTTTTTACAATTCTCTAGATATTTTTACCATTTTATAGATTACAGGTCTTATGTACCGTGTTTTCGACTACTTCCAGAGAGATTTTACTCAAATCTTCCGGTGTACTTTCCGGCACCTCAAAGAGTAAAACCGTATCTGTACCACTTCCTGCTTCAATAGTTCCCTGATATGTTCCAAAGTCATTTAACAGAATTGTGACCTGTGCAACAGCTTCCACGCTGTCATTTAACGTCACGCGGAATGACACCTTGCGGCTTAACATATCACAAGCTACTGCTTCCGTTCCAGCATTCTCTAAATGAAAATGTAAAACCAGGTATTTATTTCCGGCATCCGGCTCTACCATATAGGATGAATTCTGCTGATAAACTGTTGCAAATTCCGCACCGGTGTACTGCACATCAATGCCCGGTATTGCTACTGCATCGTTTAAGGACACACTGTTGTCCGATGCCTCATTCTCCGGAGTTCCTGTTGCATCTCCACCTTCTGATGGCATCTGCTCAGTGGAATCCGGCTGTTCCACAGCCTCGGTATCTGCAGTCTCTGTTGTCTCTTCACTCTTCGATAGTCTTACAATTCCATCCTGCTGCTTTATATTATACTTTGATACTACATGTGCTGCATAATCTACAATTGTCTGTTCTTCCTGCTCCGTTAATTCAATCGGCTGCTCTCCGCATCCGCCTAATAATAACGCAGCCAACAGCACGCATGCCGTTGTTTTTATCTTTCTGTCCCTCATAGGCGCTCCTTAACTTATCAATCTATTCCCATGTTAGCATTTTTCCGGCTTTCAGGCAATAGTTATTTCACATTCTTCCTCGTTATCATCGCGATTGCTGGTGTCTAATTCTATCCAGAATTCCACACCATCCTCATGGTTAATGACTCCGCACTGCTGATGCATGGAATCCATAATTGCTTTTACAATGGACAGACCAATTCCGCTGCCTCCATAAGCTCTGGTTCTTGCTTTATCTACCTTATAGAATTTAATCCAGATATTATCAATGTCTTCTTCCGGAATCGGCTTTCCGGTATTAAACACGCTGACTCTTACTACATCCTGCTTACATTTATAAGAAATTTTAATCCGGTTTTCACCTTCCAAATGGTTGATTGCATTGCTCAGATAATTGGTTATAACTTCTTCTATCTTAAATTCATCCGCCCATACAAAAAGCGGCTGCTCGTCAAATTCCAGAATAGCTCCCTTCTGTTCTAAGATAATGGCGTTACTGGCAGTTACTCCACGTATCAGTTCGGTGATATCAAACCGTTCCATCACAATAGCATCATTCCCAAATTCCAGCTGATTCAAAGTAAGAAGTTTCTTTACCATGCGGTTCATCTTCTCTGCTTCATCTGTAATGACCTCACAATAGAAATTTCTGCTCTCCGGATCGTCCTGCACACATTCCTGTAAGCCTTCTGCATAACCCTGAATCAGTGCCAGCGGTGTCTTTAACTCATGGGAAACATTTGACAGGAAATCTTTTCTCATCTCGTCAATCTGTTCCTTCTTTTCGATATCTATCTTCAATTCATTATTAGCACTCTTTAATTCCGATATGGTCCGCTCTAAGATTTCCGATAGCTGGTTCATATGCTCGCCCAACTGTTCAATCTCATTATCTCCCTTGACCTCATACTTCACATCAAAGTCGAATTCTGCCATTTTCTTGGATATATCTGTAAGCTGCAGAATTGGGTTAGTAATACGACGTGTAACAAAAAAAATGATAATACCACTCACTATTACCGCAACAACTCCTACATCCATCAGCAGACGATTAGACACCTGCGCACTTTCCTTGATACTTTCCAATGGAGTTCTCGCCAGCAAAAGATTACCATCTGCCAGGGTTCCCCAGAGAATCAGATAATCCGATTCCAGCCTGGTATCCTCTTTTTCTCCCATGACATAATTGTCGTTTGCTTTCAGTACTTTCATATTAAGATGCATATCATCATTCTGCACACTTGCCATGATAATTTCCATAAACTGCATCCTGAGATTTTCCACACCATTGGTAGAAGAACGCACTACTGTACCATCAGATGTAATGATTAAAATCGTCAGGTTACCATTGGAACAGATTTTTTCAAAATCTATATCATAATCTGATGTATTTAAGATTCCCTGTTCACTGGCCGCATTAATCTGCTGAAACCCATTTTCCAGCACTTCCTGTTTATAGCGGGTATAATAGCCTTCCAGCAGGGTAACATTAAGAAGCCAGCACAGTAATACCGTGCCGGCCACTAATCCAACGATAGTCAATGTAATCTGCGTTGTAATGGAATGCTGCTTTTTCTTATTCTTTGCCATATATCTTCCACCTTATCACATTCTATTGCGGTGCATCAATGTCCAGCTTATAGCCCATACCCCAGATTGTCTTGATATAATCCCCTTTTTCGCCCATCTTGCTACGCAGCTTTTTCACATGGGTATCGATGGTTCTGGCATCACCGAAATAATCATAATTCCATACATGATTCAGAATTTTCTCACGGGATAAAGCAATTCCCTTATTCTCCATGAAATATGCCAGAAGCTCAAATTCTTTATAGCTCAAATCAATATTTTTGCCGTCAATTGTTACCATGTGGGCAGCCTTGTCCATTACAATGCCACCTACTTCCAGCACATCATCTTCCGTATAATTGCCGGTTCTCCGTAAAATTGCCTCTACCCTTGCCACCAGAATCTTCGGGCTGAATGGTTTACTGATATATTCATCCACACCAAGTTCAAATCCCAAAAGTTCATCACTTTCTTCACTCTTGGCTGTCAGCATGATAATCGGTGTCTTGGAACTTTCCCTGATTTCCCGGCATACATCCCAGCCGTTCATCTTCGGCATCATAACATCCAGAATAATCAATGCAATATCTTTATTTTTATAAAATACGTCTAAGGCTTCTTCTCCGTCTCCTGCCTCTAACACTTCAAAGTTCTGTTTTACCAGAAAATCCCTCACCAGCTTACGCATACGGCTTTCATCGTCTACCACCAGAATTTTACGTTTTTCCATATTTGCTTCCCTCTTCTTTTTTCTATAGTTTAACGGATAAATATGTCAAATTTGTGTTCTTCTGCGATTTAATTCTGCTTTTCCAAAGCATCCAGTGCCGCTTCTCTTTCATCCAGTTCCTGTTCCCACTCTTCATATTTATTAATGATTTTCGTCTCATAATTTAAGATTGTGGTACTGCCACTGGTAAGGCTGATGGCAAACATGGCAATAACAATGATAATCAGCACAATATTCACAGAAAGTAAGATGCGGCAGCGCTTCTGTAATTTCGTTTCCTGTTGTTCCTCTGAATTTTTATCAGCATTTTCGTTTGGGTGCTCACCAGATTTTTCTTTGCCAGCTACATGGTCAAGGTCTAAGCCCATATCTTTCACCGGAATACCTGGTATTTCGGATGCATCCACCCCAGGCAGTCCTTTCAGATAATCCTGCAATTCTTTTAGATAGGCATATCCTATCGGTGTATGGAACAATTCCTGAGCCATGATTCTCTGGTAGATTTCCTGTACCATCTGTGGATTATCCATGTTCATATTATCATGTATGTACTGGATTCCTTCCACTTCCTTTTTGGCCAATTTTGCCTGTTCTTCATTTTCAAATACGAATCCACTTACTTCCCAGACTTTGCCATCTAATTCTTTTTGTTCCATATTTCCTCCTGCAATTTACAATCCCAGAAAAGTCTTTTTATAAAATGGTGTAACCTCACCAATCAGCTCCATTGCCTTTTCGTCTGCTTCATGCATATCAAGACGCATATAGCCAAGGGACGGCTTTACAGCTTCAGCAATTCCTTCAAAGACGCTCTTTCTCTCACCCTTAAACTCTACAACCAGCAAATAACTAATGTCATCCTTACGTTCAATCTTCGTTACCAGATATGCTTTCTTGATATTCTTCTGTTTCTTCATATATTCACTGAGTATCTGTTTCAGTTCATCCGCCTCCGCAATTGGCTCACCAACAAATACACCCGTTTTCTTTTCAACAAGATTGCCAGATGCCATCTCAGCTTCCTGCCTCTTATAGCGTTTGAAATAACCTATAATAATTTTCTTCCGGTTCTCTTCTACCCGAAGTTCCATACTGCCCGGATTGATTACAAAATCTCGCTCTCCTGCAATCTTCATCAGCTGGTCAAAACTGACTTTCTGTCCCTTCCATTCCTTTACATTATAAATCTTCTGGAAACTCTGCCAGTCTGTATACACCGGCATCCACTGTGCTCCATTGCTATCCTGTAACAATGCAAACTGAAGGGCTGTTCCCTTTTTTCCGTCTGCATCCTTTTCTTCCTTCGGGTCCTCTACCACTTTTACCGGACATAAGAATTCCCCGCGGACTACCTCTTTTAACATACGGTCACATAAGAACTGCTCCGCACGTTTCCACTGTTCATCTTTCTTTTCTTCAAATAAAATCTGTCTGTGTCTTGCCATTGCAAGAATCAGAGCCGGATTTACAACCGGAATCTGTGCTTTGGAAAGCTCGGAAAAATCCGGTGGTGGAAGCAAGTCATCTCTTTTTAATCTGCAGGAATAGCTTCCCACATCCAGTATCAAATCTTCCATACCCCACCAGTGGAGGTTTGCCCAGAAGAACATCTGCTTGTCTCCTCTGATTCCTTTTAATTCCAGTTCTACATTCTGCTCTTTATAATGTTCTATTGCCTTTTGGGCAAATTCTTTCGTTGAAAAGATTAATACACTTCCGTCCCCCATAACACGCGGGTAACCGGTATGCTTGTCCCATGCGCAGTAAAGCTCTTTGCATCCCTTTATTTTATCTGCCAGAATCTTGTTAAACACTTCTATCTTCTTTAAAAAGTTATCTGCCACAAAGGTTTTCTTCTTATGATGTACTTCTGCAGAACGAATCAGAAATTCCAGCTCCTCTAAAGTAAGCTTTGCAAGCTCCTGTTCATTCGGCATTTCATAATTCAAAAGATGGGTCTCTAATAATTCTTCTTTACGCTCTTTACTAATTTCCATGTTCTTCTCCTATATCTTTCCTTAAAACAATCACGTTATTTCTATTTTAATATAAAAATGCTATAAAGTAAAATAGAATCCTTCCGGATTCTACTTTATCTTTCACGCAGTTTACATCAGTTCTTCAATGACTCCTGTTTCATTGTATTTTCTGCAGTCAATGACACGCTGATTGGAAGAACCTTTGAATTTTAATGTAATATCATATAGCTCTGCCACATAAGGACCATCCACCAGCACATCAATTAAGGATAATAATTCTTTCGTATCCTCGGTATATCTTCTTCCCTCCGGTACCAAATCCTTATCCAGTACATATCCGGTATATGCCCATATGTCTTTTTCCGGATGTTCCGTCCGCACCCGCTTGATAAATGGAAGAAGTGCATGCTGGTTTTCCGGTTCAAAAGGGTCTCCTCCCAAAAGAGTCAGTCCCTTGATATAGGGAGATTCCAAAGATGCAAGAATTTCATCTTCTACTTCTTTTGTAAATTCCTCTCCATTTTTAAAGTCCCATGTTTCCGGCTGAAAACACTCTTTACAGTGGTTCCGGCAGCCGGATACAAACAGCACCGTTCTTACACCGGTGCCGTTCGCAATATCATTATATTTAATCGCTGAATAATGCATTTTCTTTTCACTTTCTTTTTATAAGTGAAGTACACGCTCCTTGATTTCCTGGGTTCTTCCCTGATTCCAGAACTGGGAACCAATATAACCACAGGTACGTCTTGCCACGTTCATCTTATCCTGGTCACGGTTGTGGCAATGCGGGCACTCCCATACTAATTTTCCATCATCATCTTTTACAATCTGAATCTCACCATCATAGCCACATACCTGGCAGTAATCGCTCTTGGTATTTAACTCTGCATACATGATATTCTCATAGATGAATTTCATTACAGATAAAACAGCATCCAGATTATCCTGCATGTTCGGAACTTCCACATAGCTGATTGCTCCACCCGGCGAAAGTGCCTGGAACTGGGATTCGAATTTCAGTTTGGTAAATGCATCGATATTTTCGGTTACATGCACATGATAGCTGTTGGTAATGTAATTCTTATCGGTAACACCCGGAATAACTCCGAAACGTTTCTGTAAACATTTTGCAAATTTATAGGTGGTAGACTCAAGCGGTGTTCCATATACGGAGAAATCAATATTTTCTTTCTCTTTCCACTCCTTGCAGGCATCATTTAACCGTTGCATTACCTTTAAGGCAAATGGTGTTGCTGCCGGGTCGGTATGTGGTTTTCCAGTCATATATCTGGTACATTCGCAAAGTCCTGCATAACCCAGTGAAATAGTAGAATATCCACCATATAAAAGCTTGTCTATGGTCTCGCCTTTTTTCAGACGGGCAAGTGCTCCATACTGCCAGAGAATCGGTGCCACATCAGAAGGTGTTCCCTTCAGGCGGTTATGACGTGCCATCAATGCACGGTAGCAAAGGTCCAAACGCTCATCAAATAGCTTCCAGAATTTTTCAAAATCTCCGCCGGAAGAGCATGCCAGATCTACCAGATTCAAGGTTACCACGCCTTGATTGAAACGACCATAGAACTTTGGCTTGCCATCTTCATCATGATATACGGTAAGGAAGGAACGGCAGCCCATACAGGTATAGCAGTTGCCATCTTTTAATTCCTTCATTTTCTTCTCAGAAATATAATCCGGAACCATACGCTTTGCAGTACATTTTGCTGCTTTCTTGGTCAGATAATAGTATTCCGAATCCTCATGGATATTATCCTCTTCCAATACATAAATCAACTTTGGAAATGCCGGTGTAATCCATACGCCATCCTCATTCTTAACACCCTGATAACGCTGGTCTAGCACTTCCTCTATAATCATGGCAAGGTCTTTTTTCTCCTGCTCATTCTTTGCTTCGTTCAGATACATGAACACGGTTACGAATGGGGACTGTCCGTTGGTAGTCATCAGGGTTACTACCTGATACTGGATAACCTGTACGCCCCGCTCGATTTCCGCATGAAGTCTTCTTTCCACAATGCTGTTAATCTTCTCTTCGCTCAGCTCCACATCGCTCTCTTTTAATGTCTGCACCAGCTCTGCATGAATTTTCTCGCGGCTGATCTGGACAAATGGTACTAAATGTGCCAGTGAAATACTCTGTCCGCCATACTGGGAGCTTGCCACCTGAGCAATAATCTGGGTTGCAATATTACACGCTGTAGAGAAAGAATGTGGCTTGTCAATTCTGGTTCCGCTGATAACGGTTCCGTTCTGTAACATATCCTCTAAATTTACCAGATCACAGTTATGCATATGCTGTGCAAAATAATCTGCATCATGGAAATGGATAATTCCCTGTTCATGTGCCGCTACAATATCCTCCGGGAGAAGGAATCTTCTGGTAATATCCTTACTCACCTCACCAGCCATATAGTCACGCTGCACGCTGTTTACGGTTGAATCCTTATTGGAATTCTCCTGTTTTACTTCTTCATTATTACATTCAATCAGACTTAAAATCTGTTCATCCGTAGAGTTGGATTTACGTACCAGGGCACGTTTATAGCGGTAAGTAATGTATTTCCGGGCAACAGAAAAAGCCCTCTTGTCCATTAACTGATCCTCCACTAAGTCCTGAATATCTTCTACATTCAGGGCATGGTTGGCATCCTTACAGGAATCCTCTATATATTGTGCAATCTCCTTAATCTGGTCTGCAGTCAATCGTTCCGCTTCCACCACCTCATGGTTCGCTTTATTGATTGCAATAATAATTTTTGAAATGTCAAAAACAGCCTCTGCGCCGCTTCTTTTAATGATTTTCATTGAAATCCTCTCCCATAAAAAAAATAGTCTATTCGCATAAAATCGGCACAAAACTGTACTAGATTTTGTGTCGAATCTCTTCAACGCATATACAGTATACCATATCTTGTGTTTTACGCAAGGGGAATATACAAGATTCGTGAATTTTTTTCAGAAAAATTTTTTTAGAATTTAACGCTTTTTTCATAATCTGGACAATTATTTTTCACAAAATCCGGGTATACTACAAATATCAATAGAGAACAGGTTCATCCCCCAATGTCTTGTCTCTCTATTTGATAAAACTTTTTTCATAAATTTTCATAACTCCCCTTTGTACCCCCGCAGTGCTGTGGGGGTATTACCTTTGTAAAACCATTTTTCAGACTGTAAAAACCCCGTCTCAAATATCAATGCGATATCGAAACGGGGCTTACTTCATTTTTAATCTATTTTTTAGAAATCTACTTCTGTGTCATAGTAACAGCATTTCAGCAGTTTTTCCATTTCTTCCTGACTTGGCTGTCTTGGGTTGGAGCCGGTGCAGGCATCTAAAATTGCATTAGCTGCAATCTCAGGCAGTCTCTCTAAGAATACTTCTTCCGGTACAAAGCCCTGCTCAGCCGGATAGCTGTCCGGTCCGTAGTTCTTAATACAGTGCGGAATATTCAAGTCATCATTCATCTTACGCAGGTACTGGATTAAAAGTGCGACTTTCTCGTCCAGTGTCTCTCCGCCAAGCTTCATAAAGTCTGCAATCACACCATAACGTTTCTTTGCAGTCTCATCCTTAGCATTAAATGCAATGACCTTCGGCAGATACATGGCATTGGCTGCGCCATGGATAATATGTGCACCGTAGTCGGCAAATGCGGCACCGGTCTTATGTGCCATAGAATGTACGATTCCAAGCAGTGCATTGGAGAATGCCATTCCAGCCAGACACTGGGCATTGTGCATGGCATCACGTTTTGCCATATCTCCGTTATAGGAATCAATCAGATCATGCTGAATCATTTCGATAGCATGGAGTGCCAGCGGGTCTGTATAATCACTGTTGGCAGTTGAAACATACGCTTCAATTGCATGCGTCATCGCATCCATTCCGGTGTGGGCTACCAGCTTCTGCGGCATGGTCTCTGCCAGTTCCGGGTCAACGATTGCTACGTCCGGTGTAATTTCAAAATCCGCAATCGGATATTTGATTCCCTTCTCATAATCCGTAATAATGGAAAATGCAGTTACTTCTGTTGCAGTTCCTGAGGTAGAAGAAATTGCACAAAAATGTGCTTTCTTTCTTAATTTCGGAATTCCAAATACCTTGCACATGTCTTCAAAGGTAATATCCGGATATTCATATTTAATCCACATTGCTTTCGCAGCATCAATTGGAGAACCACCACCGATTGCTACAATCCAGTCCGGCTTGAACTTCTCCATAGCGGCAGCACCCTTCATCACGGTCTCAACAGATGGATCCGGTTCAATTCCTTCAAACAGTTCCACTTCCATACCTGCTTCTTTCAGATATGCCTCTGCTTTATCCAGGAAACCAAACCGTTTCATGGAGCCTCCACCAACACAGATCATTGCGCGCTTTCCTTCGAAGTTCTTCAGTGCCTCCAATGCACCTTTGCCGTGGTATAAATCTCTTGGTAATGTAAATCTCTGCATTCGTAATACCTCCTTGATAATCATTGTATGTTTACTGATATATTTTTATCATAACACAATAATATACAAAAGGTAACTGGATTTTTCTTGTTTTTTGTGAAAATTTTATAAAATTTAGTTATATTTTCCTCTTACTCTGTTGTTTCAGCAGCAGCCGCATCCTGCACCAGCGGATTCGTATCCCGGGTGGTATCTGCTGCCGTCTTTCCTGTCCTGTTGCTTACTGCCTTGCTGATTTCTTTCACCTTATCTGTCGTTTCATAATCCTCTACATCAAATAAATAGCGGTGCAGCAAATCTACATTAGTCTCCAAATCCGTTGGTACAACTACTGCTCCGATGGATTTTTCCATCATCTTGGTGTCTAACTGGAATGGCCAGCCCTGGGTATCTGCAAGCTCATACTCTTTGACATGGGCTGCAAGTCCCAATATTTCTGTGGTAGAAAGGCTGGTAGAAATGTCCGGAAACAGCTTGTCTACCAAATCATTTAAAGTAAGGATGTCTGCCTGCTTTGCTTTTTCTACAATCTTTCCTACTACAATACGCTGGCGCTCGGTCCGGCGGAAATCATCTCCGCCGCTCATTCGGTCACGGCAATAGGCAAGTGCCTGTATTCCATTGACCTGCTGCACGCCCGGTCCGGAAACCGGCTTGCCATGGGTTCCCATGACTTCATTCATTTCATCAATCCAGATGTGCATATTGCTGGCTTCTTCCTTGGTAATATCCAACTCTATTCCACCTAATGCATCCACAACTTCCATTACCGCATTGAAGTCTACGGATACATATTCGGTAATATTCAGATCCAGATTCTTATTTAACGCCGCTACTGCACCGGTCGGTCCTCCCTTGGCATAAGCTGCATTCAGTTTCCGCAGGCTGTCTTTATCATCTACTGCCAGAAAGGAATCCCGGTATACGGATACAAGTTTCACTTCCTTGGTATCATCATTGATACTGGCAATCATGATACAGTCGCTGTTTCCGCTCTCATAATTTCCACTGTTCCGGTTGTCAATTCCAAAGATAGCTATATTGGTATAATTATCTAACACTTCCTGGGTCTCGCTGTCTATATTAATATTCAGCTTCTTCGCGTCTAAGGAACCGGTATTATTGATTTTATTCAGCTTACTCATTACATAAAATACTACCAGCAAAATGAGTATCACTAATACTTCTACAATAAAAAGTATCAGTTTTCTCTTTCTTCTCTGCTTTTTTCCAACCTTCTTTTTCGGACCTGTCTTCGCCTTCTGCTTTTCCATGCCCATAGTTCCTCCTTACTTTGATATACTTATACTCCTTAATCCGGACTGTTTTTCCACAGCCCATTAATTCAAATATATCTTACTGGAATTGGTTGGTCAATGTCTCACAGACAACCTTAAGAATCAGTTCCATAAATTTAACGAAATCTTAAGTTTTCGTATTAATCAAAAGCAGAACTCTTTCCATTATACCAATGATCCCACATGGCATCATTTACCACAACATACTGTCCGTTATAAATTGCAATGGCATGGGTACCGCCATCCAGTGTACAGCCAATAATAAGGAGTTCATCCTCATAGCCATCTACATCATAGGTAACTTCTTTGATAATCTGTGTTTTATCCCAGTCTGCATAAATCGTTCCCTTGACACCGTCAATCCAGCAGGTTGCCTTTACCGGCTCGTCCCAGAATTCAAAATAGTCTTTATCATTACGCACGGAACTTGGAAGCACAGATTCCGGAATATCAGCATATTTTTCACTTCCATTTTCATCCTCTGGTGCATCCGTTGTCTCTGTATCCTCACCCACGCCATCTATTGGCTGGTCTGCATTTACCGGAACTTCTTCTACTGCCGGAACATTTTCCTGTACGGTCGCATTTTTATCATTTGATTTATTGTAGCTGATGACACCAACTGTCACTGCACTTGCTATAGATGCCGTTGCCACGATTCCAATTACCGCTTTTCCAGCTGCAGTTGACAAAAATGATATCTTTCTTGCTGTGCCTGCGGCTTTTACCGCTGTTGAGGCTGCAGTTTTACCTGCACCATATATACTCTTTGCTATACTTTTTCTACATTCACTTAATAAAAGCTGGGTGGATGGCTCTGCCGCAGATACAACCATTTCCTTTTTCAACAGATACAGCAGTAACGGCATTGGTGCAACACTGTAAAGCTTGTATCCCCTCTTCTGCAGTTCCTCTGCCTTTGTCTTGATATTATTCCTGCCATAACGCAGTCTTGATTTCACTGTAGCTTCCGGGCAGCCCAGCTGTTCTGCAATTTCTTTTGTGGTAAGTCCCTCTAATTCAAAAGCAATTACCACCAGACGCTGCTCGTCAGACAATGCATCGATCAGCTCATGCACCAGCTGTCTGGTCTCTTCTTTCGTATATTCTAATTCCGGCTCATTTTCCCAGACGCTTACTGCCTGATCCATGATTTCTGCATCTTCTTCCTCACCACTTTCCATGCGTAAATCTAGCGGTGTATGATTGCGTTTTTCCAGTTCATTTTTTGCTGTATTTACCACAATCTGTGCTAACCAGGAATCAAATTTTTCCGGTTCTTTTAGTTTATCCAGATTTTTCCACGCCCGTATGTATGCTTCCTGCAAAACATCTTTTGCTGCCTCTTCATCTTTCACATATTTTAAAGCCAGATAATATTTATTATTTTTTGTTGTATCATAAAGAAATTCAAATCCCGTCGAATCTCCATTACATGCTTTTTCAACTGCCTGTGTATATGTCATTTTCTTTTCCTTCTTTCTTCCTTATTTCTTATGTGTTTTTCCTATAACGCCTGGTCTCTTAAAATTTTAACAAAAACAGTGCTTCCACCGCAAGCACATTTCCATCTTCTTTTCTCACCAGTCATGACTGTCAATATACTCATTTAAAGCTGCTTCTGCCTCCGGTCCATAGGCATTGCAGGATAACGTTCCACCACTGTTTTCACTTTCTTCCAGTGCAAAATTTTCCACTGCATGTGGATTCTATATGCGCTTCCCGCAGAATTTAATGCTATGTTTTCTCCATAATTGCCACAGCCATTATGGGAAAAATCTGATACAATTGCCTGTGCTCTCTGGCATGCAAAATTGTATATGTCCTCATCCCAGGTAAGTGCATTGAGTCCTGCTGCTGTTCTCTCTGCATTCACATAAGACCACACCTCTTCGGCCGCACTTCTGTCAAAACCATCCGGATGAACCTCCGGCATATCAATCCATGTTCCTTCATTGACATCATATATCATTCCGTCATGTGGCGGCTTATTTGAATCGGTTGTATCTGCTACTGTTGTATTCTTTTTCTTACCGCTTTTATTTTTATTTGACTGGTCTGTCTCCCCAGTCTTTACTTGCTCTGTTCCCATCTCATTTTCTCCCTCTGTGTTTTCTTCCGCTGTATCTTCTTCTGCCCCAAGTTCCGGTTCTAAATTTTCAGTTTCTTCTGTCTTCTGCGCCAATCTGACTGTTTCAATAGCTGTTTCTGCAGCATTTTCTACTATAACTTTTACCCTCTTCTGTGGTGTTTTCTCTGCTACTTTTTCTTTTTCCGTAGTTGGACTTCCCTTTGCTTCTGTCACATTGCTACATCCTGTTAAAGCGATTGTTGCTGCCATCAGGACAGCAAGTGCAATATATCCAGGTTTTCTCATTTTCATCCTAATCTTTCACCTTCCTTTTTGCGATTTGTTCTGTTCATAATCTGTTTGCGAACCGAGCAATCCGTATCCTCGTTCATTTCAAAATTCTGCATGTCCTTATGCATCAGCAGCACAAACCATTTTATTATGTTTTTCATCTGTCCTTCCTCCCTTCTATTAAGTAAGACAGGAAGGGTTAGAAAAAAGATTTAAATTTTTCAAAAATTTTTCAAAAAAAATAAGAGCAGTCTGTGAAACCACTCTCATTTCTATAATATTTTATTTTGCACTTCTTTTCGTATAACCGCAGTCGCAATATGGTCCACCCGAAGCGATTGTATATTCCCTGGCAAAATTACTGACACAATCTGCTTCACTCATTGTATAGTCAAGGCGGCACATTGCAGGTATCAGCTTAGTCAGTCCCAGTTCATTCATCAGTGTGCAGATTCCACAGGTTGTAAATCTCGCTTCGTATCCGCTGCCATCCTCATACTCATAAAATTCCATATTCCAGGAATAAGGATTTCTGTCACCTGCTTTGAATTTTGCAATCTCTTTCTTTGCTTCTATATCTGATTCTGAAAATTTTTTCTTTCCGCCTGTCCTGCAAAACCACTGCATAAATCCTGTCATCATGGATTGCTTATAATAGTCTGTGGCAGCTTCAACCTCCGGCAGTTCCGGCATACTTAAGAGAAATGCCGACATCATTGCACAGCTTACAATATTCATCTTGAATCTGTCTTTCTTTTCAAACTCCGGAAGCTTGTCTATAAGCTCTTTATATTTTTTCTTTGCTGCTGCAGTGATTATTCTGCTTTCTTTAGTATCAAATTTTAAAACCTCTGTGAGATTCTTTTGAAATGATTTATTAAAAATCAGCCACATTCCCATTGGCATACCTGTATATTTCATATTAATTCGCCCTCCACTTTTCCAATGCTGTTTCTTTGTATTATATCGGCATATTTGCTTAAATTTTATACTGCATAAAATTGTCATTATGTACAAATCCAAAATCAGTATATAACTTGACTCCCATATCAGATGCCGTAATTTGTACTGTTCCACATCCATATTCTCTGGCATCATTTACAACACGGGATAACAATTCCTTAGCTATCCCCTTTCTTCTATAATCCGGATTCGTAAACATACTGGACAATAAACCAATTTTACCACTAGGGCATCCGAAATATGGCGGTTTCTCTATGAATGACATTCCACTTGTTCCAACAATATTTTCCCCATCAAGTGCAAGCCAGGATACAAATGTTCCATCCTTCATATGACGCGTATAGTACTCTTTCAGCGCAGGAAACAAATCTATTTTCTCTTTTGCCCCTTCTTCTCTTAGCTGATTTATTCTCATATTGATAAAAATGTTAAGTTCTTTTTCTGTAAGTCTTTTATATTCTATTGGCATTTTGTTCTCCCTGACTTTTATGTGTATATTTTAATTAATAAAAGCAAACATGTAACAAAACGCAAAATGAGAACAACTTTCGCCATTCTCATTTCCACATAATTTCAGTTACTAATCTTCTATACTGTCTTTTGTATCTTGGATTAAATCGCTGAGAATCTTTTTAGCATTTTCAATGTCATTATTCTCAAACTCCTTTTCCATTGCCTCTAATTGTCTCATAAGATTTCGCAGATAAGCTTTAAAAATTACCTTATGTTCATTACTCACTTATTACCACCAACTTTCGTTATTTTTTATCTTCAAATAGTAATGTTCTCAAATCAGGGGATTTGCATTATAATGTACTTCGTTTTATAACTCTTCAAATCAACAAAGCTCTCAAACCAAAGGGAGATTTGGTAGTTGTTGAAGGGGTTTTACATCTTTCTGAATTAACAAAGCTCTCAAACTAAAATGCACACATGAGGGCAGAGGAAGCAGTTTTACATCTTTCTGAATTAACAAAGCTCTCAAACCGGTCAGATAAAGCTCGTAGAGGCACTGGAGTTTTACATCTTTCTGAATTAGCAAAGCTCTCAAACCTTTTTGCTGTTTTTTATTTTTTAGTGCCAGTTTTACATCTTTCTGAATTAACAAAGCTCTCAAACCTCTCACTTTCAAAGGAAACCATCCGTTCTGTTTTACATCTTTCTGAATTAACAAAGCTCTCAAACATTAATACAATATAAGTACAAATACCGTTAGTTTTACATCTTTCTGAATTAACAAAGCTCTCAAACTCATAATACACTTGTACCCTCCTGCAACGCGTTTTACATCTTTCTGAATTAACAAAGCTCTCAAACGTGAATGGGAGCAGAAATACAATGAATTAAGTTTTACATCTTTCTGAATTAACAAAGCTCTCAAACTTGTGTTCTTTCCTTTTTCTTTAAGACCACGTTTTACATCTTTCTGAATTAACAAAGCTCTCAAACAAGAAAGATACGCTAACCTTTATCGGAGAGTTTTACATCTTTCTGAATTAACAAAGCTCTCAAACGCGGCTTTTATGGTATATTGTTTATGCGGGGTTTTACATCTTTCTGAATTAACAAAGCTCTCAAACTGTCAACGGCTGCGTTTTTTTAGCCACTGTGTTTTACATCTTTCTGAATTAACAAAGCTCTCAAACAACGGTGGCGGTTCTTCCGGCGGTCTTACTGTTTTACATCTTTCTGAATTAACAAAGCTCTCAAACATTATTCCCCTTTTCAATACTCTTAGAAGTGTTTTACATCTTTCTGAATTAACAAAGCTCTCAAACTAATACGCTGGCTCGCTTGCTTCCTTGCAAGTTTTACATCTTTCTGAATTAACAAAGCTCTCAAACTCATACTATAGCATTTACTTACCAGGTGTCGTTTTACATCTTTCTGAATTAACAAAGCTCTCAAACTCGGTATAAATTCATCAAATATAATTTGCTGTTTTACATCTTTCTGAATTAACAAAGCTCTCAAACCGCCGATTGCAACTAATTTAAAACAAAAGGGTTTTACATCTTTCTGAATTAACAAAGCTCTCAAACAAGCCAGAGACGTTACTTTTAAAGGTATCGTTTTACATCTTTCCGAATTAACAAAGCTCTCAAACTGGCCGATCTGTGAAAAATGAACGCGCTCGTTTTACATCTTTCCGAATTAACAAAGCTCTCAAACGTCTGTGGTAAATCTACTTTGCCAGCTTCAGTTTTACATCTTTCCGAATTAACAAAGCTCTCAAACTGGGATTCCAGTTCTATCACGACAAGACGGTTTTACATCTTTCCGAATTAACAAAGCTCTCAAACTGGAGAAGTTCAAAGAGGGCAGTCTTGACGGTTTTACATCTTTCCGAATTAACAAAGCTCTCAAACAATACATCAGCAAATTCTTGCTGTGTTAATGTTTTACATCTTTCCGAATTAACAAAGCTCTCAAACCTCAAATTGCTTTAAGGTCATCTCCGAGCTTATACTATATTGCGAATATAGCGTTAATTCTTACAGTTCAATTATACATAAATCATCATCAATTATCCAGCTTTTTTCACCTTCCATATGCGGTGATAGTGTTGGTTCTATGACAACTATATAAATTTTATTATACATTGCAAACTGATAAAATTGCATGGTCTCTTCCGTTGAAAAATAGTACTTCAAATTCGGAATCACAAATATATCAATTCCACATATTTGATTCATGAGTTTTATATATTGGAGCATTTTTTCAAGTAACGAGTCACATTCCACATCCGTTTCTACTGATATCGCTTTCATTAAGCTTGATAAATCAACTTCAAAATTATATTTTAGATTATATGGTACCGTAGAAATGAGTTTATCAAAATATTCCATCAATTCCTGTTTAAAACGTATGCTTTCTTCTTGTAATAGTGCGTCATTTTGATATGTAAGTTCCTGATACAATTTAGAGATAATTTTACGATCATTGGTATTAATATTAAAAATATTATAAATGCACTCTATCCTCTGTGACATTTTCAGTTCCTTATCCCCATCTGACAAAATAAAATTTCCCGTTTCTCCTTTATATTGTTTCCACAATTCTTCCAGAATATTTCTATACGCCAAATGATTCTCTATTGATAAAACCAGTATCTGATTCTCCATTAAATCAAATTCCAGATTATATAAAGTATTTACTAACTTCATAAAATCACCAGCCTTTCGTCCGTATCCAATACCAGAGACTTATTTTCTCCTACCACATATTCCATCTTTGCAAACTGCTTTTCAGTCACTCTTAATATTTGCACCAGTCCTTCTCCCGGTTTATTCTTCCGGATACTCTCCTGAACAACATCTGCTACTCCTGCATTTTGAACTAATTTGCAATACACCGATTCCTGCATCATAAAAAAACCTGCTTTTAACAAGTACTTTCTAAACTCTCTATAATCCCTGCGCTGTTTTTCAGTTAGTACCGGAAGATCAAACAAAACCATTATTCTCATATACCTATAACTCATCTTTATAGAACTTAATCAATGAAATATCGCCCTCATTTAATGCATCAAAAATACTCCGGCAGTATATTTTCATTGCATTGTTCACGCACTCCTTTCGTCCGGCTATTATCATCTCTTTTTGCAGCATTTTTAATATTTCAACTTTTTCATCATGTTCAAACTTATCTGGATGCATCGTTTTTACAAGATTATCCACTATCGGTCGAAATGGTTCCATTAAATCAGATGCCAAATTAAATTGATTAAAAATATTATCATGAAATAATCCAATCTGCGTAATATACCCATTTAGGGCTGTTTCTCTGGCGCAAGTAGAAAGTAGTAAACTGTAGCCATAATTCAATGCAGCATTTATACTGTTTTCAGCTGTTCTCGTAAAATCCAAGCCAAACAATGCATTAAAATAAACTTTTGCCGCATGACCCTCTCTATTTGTTGCGTCACCAAACTCAATCTGTGTAATATATTCATAAAGCATCTGAGCTTCCGTTCTATCCCATCTTTCAAGATTTTCAGCCTGTTTTCTGATTTTCTCAGTAACTATTTCCGTCCATACCGATGTTTTTATATCCTCTGACCACGCAATTTGTTTCCGCACTTTCATACTCGTGTCATGGCTTCCGTAATATGGAATTAATTCAGAGGAAGGATTTCTTTTTTCATCACAAAATACCACTTTTATTTTCTTTTTCGTCAACTCACAAAGTAATGCTGCAGTAAGAGAAACGGATGTTGTTTCAATCATCAATATAGAAATTTCACTAATATGTATTTTGACAACATCCTGATTTCTCACTATCAGATAGCCCATCTGATAATCTAACTTTGCACTGCTTGAGATGACAACAGTCCGCCAGCTCATACTGTATGGAGATTGATTTTCTTTTCATACAATCCTGTTACAGATTGATTAATCAGATATATTTCTTCATCTCCAATTTTCTTACTTATCAACATTTTTCCACAATGTGCAGATTCGCCCAATAATGTCATATCACATTCACTTCCTAAAACAGCCGCTAATTGTAATATTTAACACAATACCGCACATTGCTCTTTGATTGATAAATTGCTAAACTTTTCACTGCCTTTTTCCAGCTTATCTCCAACAGGATTTGGCCTTTTTGAGAAAATACCATGTTTAAATTTCTGTATAAGTTCTGAATACAAAACCTCATTCTTTTCTTTTGTAATAATCTTATCTACGGCATCTATTTCTTTGACCTTTTCCAGCTTTGAAATATATTTTATCCACTCATTTTTTAAGCATAGATTTACTGCATTCCGTACAATCAATTGTTTTCCTGTTTTCCCGGTAATATAACAGAAATAACCATTCCGCTTTATCAAAGATCCTATTTTAATCTTTTTAAGCCTTATATCTGCATCAATAAGCCCCAATATTTCCTCACAGTATTTTTTAAGTTCATCCGGATTCTGTTCTATCTTTTGAGCCAAATACACCGGCACTGATTCAATTGTCCGGATTCGTTTCTTCTTTTCAGTATGTTCTACCAAAAAGAAATATGCACCAGTTACACTTGTAAATCCACCATACTTTGTAACATCCTGCATTTTATCATCTGATGACTTAAACGGAATATATCCCTCACCTTTAGCCTTTTTAGCGCTGTAAAGAGTCTCATTTGCCAATCCGCCTTTTCCTTCAAAACTATATCGGGTCATCAACGGGGTATTTCTGCTTAACATCTTCTTTACGGTAGTTATTGTTCCTGCCTCTCCATCCTTTCTCTGTGCAATCCATGCCACTTCACCATTACGTTTTACATCCCAGTCAAACATTTTTGACAAATTATAATCTTCTTTATACTTATCATAATCTTTTTTTATAAAGTTAAGCGGATTTTGAGTAAATTTCACATAATATACATTTCCAACTACAATATTAAGATATGCGTCATGAGCATGATGGAAATCATTAACCAGACGACTCTTCGGAATATCATCCCTTGTATGCCTAAATTCAGATACGTTTGACGCCTTTGCATAAACAATCTTACTACCCGGCAAAAGTTGTCGCAGTATATTTGCTACACCTTTTGTTCCCTGGCTGGTTTCTACCAGCTGTCTTGCAATAAATCCCGCTTTTTGTTCATCACTAAATGGATTTCTATCCATAAGACGATTATATTTTTCTTCTGTAATAAATCCAGATTTTCTAAGCTCCAGCCACATTTTTTTCTGTGATAAAAAGATTTCCTCCTCTATCGGGTAATGATCACTCTTATGCGCATTCTTTTCTTTGCAGACTAAAACCAGATTATTATCAATATTATCATCTTTCACAAAATGCCTTGGATAAATATGGTCTATATCATACAGATTATTATCGAATAAATCATCCAATTCTATATGCTTTCCAGTATACATACATCTTCCTTTTTGAGTGAGGTAAAGATACATTTTTTTACTTCTGATTTTTCCATCTTCCTCTGCATTAGCAATCACCTGCATCCAATCAGTAGTTTCATCTTTTACTTTTTTATATAATTCTTCAAATTTATTACGTCTGCTTGAAGTCCGGGTTTTATGTTCATCCGGTTTTCTTGTCATTTCAACAAATATACGCTCTGGTTCGCAGCCCAATACTTTAACCAACTCTTTAATCACGAGAATTGTCTGCCAGATCATTCTCCTTACCGGAGCAGAAAAATAATATTCATTCAAATCTTCCGCTTCAATCTCAGATAATGTTTTCAGCATTGTATTTTGATATTCTGCCAGGCATTCTTTATAGTTATATAAACTGCTATTTATAAGCTCCATTAAATTCAGATTATTGTTCCATAGTGCTCTGATAATACTTATTGATTCCCCTGTTGAAGTATCTGCTCCATTAAGTTCTAAAAATTTCTTTGATAAATTACCCCAATCTTTGAATTTAAATCCTAAAATTCTTTTAATCTGCTCTTCCGAAAGTTTATTTCCATATTTTTCTTCTATTCTATCTTTCAGGAATTTTTTAGAATCTCCGTAGACCGTACACCAAAATACTATATCCTCTATCATTTTCTGAACACTGTCTTTAGAAATATCCTCGCCAAATATCGGTTTGAATTTACCATATGTTGTTAATGCATTATTTATTGAAACATCCACTCCTGTAACCTGCTCTTCTGTTTCAATAATCCCTCTTGTATGTAAGTATTTACATAACTGCTTCTTTGTTACTTTTTTCCCTTTTTGAAATACAGCTTTGTATATATCCTGCTTTAACTCAACCGAGATTCTCTCCCCATCAATCTTAATATTATTAATTTCATTAAGAACGCAATAGCTTTGATATTCCAGTGAAGCTTTCGGCAATACCTGTTCTCCGCTAATATATGTGCAACGCCGCACCATCCGTGATATAAATGCTTCTGATGTCGCTTTCATATCTATCTTCTCATCAATATTCCATGGTAAAACCTGTCCATCTTCTCGTCTTACAACCCAACCATTTCCTCCATTTTTGCCACTATTTTCTGATGTTGGGCCAATATAATACGGTATTTGAAATGTAAAGAGTTTTAATATTCTTTCTGATACCGACAACCCTGTTTCATCCTTTTTCGTTAAAAATGGAAGATAATTTTCTGCATTTGAAAGTATTTTCTTCATTTCTCTTGCATGCACCTGATTTGGAATTACTCCGTTAGATGCTGTCAGCTGTTTCGGCAAAAATGTTTCATTTTCAATAGATGTAAGTATTTTCTGTACATTCTCATCTTCTTTTTGAGCATCTTTCAAAAGTTTCTTAATTTCCTTATACAATTCTTCCGAGGTTCTTTTATTTCCAACTCTTCTTTCCTTTTTTTTTGAGTTATAAGATCCTACATATGATGCATAGGAACCATCTGCATCACTATTAAAGAACTTATCATATTCCTTCTTACCGCAATATTTCTTTATAACCTCTTTTAAAAGTTTCAAATCTTCTTTATGCTTTGTATATGACGCAACTCTTGCCTGTGATAAGTAATTATGTCCTTTCATAATGCTTGCTAAAGATCCAATATCGAACATTTCTTTCATAGCCATAATAATTTCAAAATAATCTTCACCGATTATATTGGCAATTTCATCTGATTTTTCATCAAAAGTAGATTCTGAAAGACAGATATCAAGTTTAGTCACTTCTTCACTCTGTACATCTGGAAAAACAACACATGCATTGAATTTTAAACCACATAATCCTCTTATTAATTCCTTATATGGCTTGTTCTTTAAATCTACGTGCAATACCCCTGCAAGTTCTTCCGCTTTATGCGTTCTGCTCATATCTCTGCGGGACAAAATTGCTTCTATTTGCTTACAATCTATATCCTGACTCAAATGATATTCTGTTAATTCTGAAAGTAATTCTGTTAATTCAAAATACGCATTATCAATATTACTTTCACCATTATTTTCACCTAATCCTGCATTTAAGAAATGACCACGGTGTTTAAACATATTCAGCAGTGCTAAAAAAACAAGCCTGACATCATGTTTTTCTGTACTGCTTATTAATTCATTTCTCAAATGATATATGGTTGGATACTCATTAAAATAATCCTTGTCCGTATAATTGCTATCATTAAAAATATTATTTTTATATCTTACTTCAACATCCTTATCTTCCTCATGATATTTACTATTCTCTAATCTTTGAAAGAAACTAGGGTCCACTTCACATATGGCATCATGAAAATAGTCTTTTAAAATGCCAATTCTAACCTGCTCTCTTTGTCTTCTCCTTCTGCTTATTCTGTGTGTACGCCTTTCAACTGCACCAGATGCCTCATTAAATTCACGTATTCCCCATAAATCTTTTCCTTTTGCTTTCAACAATCTGTACTCTGGATCAGTTGCTGCCCAACCCACAGAATTAGTTCCCATATCCAATCCCAAATAATACTTAAATGCTGTCATAAAATTTCCTCCTGATTTTTATCATTTTTTTGTTGACTATATTTGTTTACATGCTATAATAAAAGAGAATTAACAAAGCGAGTGCAAATAAGGTTTATCCGGCATCGTCTTTTGACTCTGCATGGTGCAGATTAAATCAAGACCTAATGGTCTTTTTTTATTGCCTTTATAATTTTTCTCTGCAACATTCCTCCGTGTCCCTCTGTTAGATAATTCTATTATGCCAAATTACAAGTCCATAAATCTCCACTTGAATTTCATTTTTTATCGAATCTTTGTTCTATCATTTACTATACTCGTTCGCCAATCGATTAATTTCCTCTCGTATCTGTTCTACCAAGCTATCCGGTGCAACAATCTTCACTCCATCACCCAATGCCATAATCCAATGTACAAAATGCATGCTGGCAGCTACTTTTACCACAACTCGAAAATGTCCATTGTCCACTTTGGTTATTCTTACATCTTTTCCAAAACGATCTATCATAACTCCTGCCAAACTATTTTCGCACAGAATTTCCACATTCCGCTCTTCCCCATTAAACATATTAAACATCTTTTTGTCATATGTTACCATATCAGGTTCTTTGAATTTACATCTGCCTTCACGAACTTTATTTTCTACTTTTATGCTAAGCATTTTATCTACACGATAATGTTTAATAATTCCTGCATCTGAATCATATCCAATCAGATAGTAATACTCATCATCCCATGATAACCCCCATGGACTGACTTCATATCTCTTACCATCCCGCTTAAGCTCCGCCTCCTTTTTCACATTCCACTGAAAGTACTGAAAAGATATCTTTGAATTCTCAGCTATAGCCGTATGAATTGCATCGACATTTTCCATTATTCCATTGTTCATTGATTTTACACGCCCTGCCACATATACCTGACGCTGCAACATAGTGGCATTATGTTTACTCGTCAAATGTTCTATTTTTTTAATCAACTCATTTGATTTTTCTTCTGTAATAAACTTCGCCGCTGCAACAGAATCTACAAGAAGTTTTAATTCTGCCAATTCAAAATCTCGCTTAACAACCTGATAATGATATGTTTTTCCATACTGCGTCTTTTTTATCTTTATTCCGAATTCATCAAGCCGGGCAATATCATCATACAAACTTTTCCGTTCTGCCGTGACATTATTTGCAGACAGTTTATCTATAATCTCCTGTAATGTAATATCATGATTAGCATCTGTATTGTCCAGAAGAATTTTTGCAAGATACAGTATCTTAAGCTTTTGATTACTCCTAGCTCCGCGTCTTCGCTTTTCAACTAATATTTCCATTTTCTCTGCCATTAAAGCACCCCCTAATATTTAAATTATAACTATTATATTCTATCATTTTTATAATAGCAACATTCCTTTTCTCTAACACCTACAGAAAGTGTCACCAGTGACTTCTTACTAATATCTGACAATCAGAACAAAGAATGTGCCTGCAGCGGTCGCTTGCGACATCTACCTTATACGCCGCAGTGCATATTCTCGCGGAGCGTTTTTTACTTTACAGGAAAGCAATTTCCTGTAAAGTAAAAAAAGTTCCAACCAGCAACCATATTGTCTGCTGATTGGAACTCTTCCGTTATACGTGTCAGGGTTCGCCTACGTTCACGTTTAGTGGACTAGACGGGAGTCGAACCCGTGTCCAAAAACCAATCCCCTGTCCTTCTACGAGCGTAGTTCATAATTTGACATTCCCTCTGCAATTCCGGTATGAACACCGTAACTGTTTCAGTAGCTTCATCATACGCCCACGGGTTCAAAGCTTTGCCCATGTCGTTTCTCACATAGTCGAAGCCTGGGTCCTAAAGTGTGAGTGCTCTAGGTCAGACTGCTGCCATTAGGCAGCGTAAGCTAATTTATTATCGTTAGCGTTTAATTTTAAGTTTGGAATTTAACGCATCACCCTGCGGCTCGCTTCTCCAGCTTCATAATCCCTGTCGAAACCTTTACTAGCCCTTATATGTTTATTCTATTATAACCTGCCTCCGCTATTCCTGCAAGAGGCAAAGAAAGAACCACTGTTTGTATTGCCATTAACTGACAATTTTTATCCGCCTATTAACCAAGATTTCTTACTTTGAAATCCCGCTCTGCTTCACGGCGCATATCTTTCTTTGCAATATCATTCCGCTTATCATAAAGCTTCTTACCTTTTGCAAGCGCAATCTGGACTTTTACCAGACTTCCCTTGAAATATACTTCCACCGGAACAATGGTATAACCTTTTTCCTTAATCTTCTGCTCTAATTTACGAATCTCGTTTTTGTGCATCAGAAGCTTCTTCGGACGAAGCGGATCACGGTTAAAAATGTTTCCCTTTTCATATGGGCTGATATGCATACCATATATGATGACTTCCCCATGTTCAATGTGTATGAAAGACTCCTTGATACTGCATTTTCCCATACGGAGTGATTTTACTTCTGTTCCATGCAGGCTGATTCCTGCCTCATAAAGTTCTTCCAAGAAATAATCATGTCTTGCCTTCTTATTATTGGCAATCATCTTAATCGATTCTTTTCCCATTCTTCATTTCTCCTGTTCCTGTTGCCTCTGCCAATTCAAAATCGATGGTTCTTACAATTTCATCTACACCGATTACCCGGATATATACCTTCTGTCCCAGCTTATAATGGCGGTTCGTTACTTCGCCCACCAGTTCAAAAGTGTCTTCAAAATACTGATAATAATCATCGGTAAGACTGGTTACATGCACAAGCCCTTCCACGGTATTTGGCAATTCTATATACATTCCATAGGATGCCACACCGGAAATAACGCCTTCATAAACTTCTCCGATATGCTCTGCCATATACTGTGCTTTTTTCAGCTTCTCAGTCTCACGCTCTGCCTCATCTGCCCGACGTTCTGTCTCGCTGGAATGTTTGGCTACTTCCGGCAGAATCGTTTCGTAATGCGCCATTTGCTTATGATTCATCCTGCCCCGCAATGTTTCCTTGATAATACGGTGTATCTGTAAATCAGGATAACGGCGAATCGGCGATGTAAAATGACAATAGCAGCTTGCTGCCAGTCCGAAATGTCCGCTGTTTTCTGTGGTATATTTCGCCTGTTTCATGGAGCGGAGGGTCAGCCGGCTGATTAATGCTTCCTCCGGTGTTCCTTCGATTTTTCCTAACAGCTTCTGCAATTCCTTCGGGTGAATTTCCTCCTGGCTGATATGCAGTGTATATCCGAAATTTCCAATTAACGTTGCAAGTTTTCGGATTTTTTCTTCGTCCGGTGTCTCATGGGTACGATAGAGAAATGGTATCTCCTGCCAGAAAAATTCCTGCGCCACCGTCTCATTGGCAATCAGCATGAAATCTTCAATTAATTTTGTAGCTGTATTTCTGTCGTATGGCTTGATTTCCAATGGTCTTCCATTTTTATCCAAAAGGATTTTCGTTTCCGGGAAATCAAAATCAATCGAGCCGCGTTTCATACGATTCCCTCGAAGCAGTGCTGCCAGCTCTCCCATTTTTTCAAACATCGGAACCAGTTCCCGATATGCTGAAATTGTTTCTTCGTTATGGTCTTCTAAAATTTCTTTTACCGCTGTATAAGTCATTCTGCGGTCAATTTTTACCACAGACTCTGCAATTTTATGGTCAATGACCTTGCCCTTCGGGTTAATGGTCATGATGCAGCTCAATGCCAGCCGGTTCTCTCCTGCATTCAGGGAACAGATTCCATTGGACAATGCATGGGGCAGCATCGGAATCACGCGGTCAACGAGATATACACTGGTTCCGCGGTTCAATGCCTCCACATCCAGTGCGCTGTGCTCCTGCACATAATTGGACACATCTGCAATGTGAACGCCCAGAATATAATTTTCTCCATCCATGGTAAGGGATACCGCATCATCCAAATCTTTGGAGTCTTCTCCGTCGATTGTCACCATCTGCCAGTCCCGCAAATCTTCCCTGCCTGCCATATCAGCCTCACTGACTTCTTTGGCTACATTTTCCACCTGTTTCATAATCTTCGGTGCAAATTCTGTCGGCAGGTCAAAGCCTCTTACAATGGATAAAATATCTGTTCCCGGGTCATTGATATGACCAAGTATTTCAACAATTTTTCCTTCCGGTTTCTTACCGTTTTTACCATAATCGGTAATCTCAACGACAACTTTGTGTCCATCTACTGCTCCTTTGGAGCGTTCGATTGGAATAAAAATATCCTGCGCCAGCTTCTGGTTATCCGGCACTACAAATCCGAAGTTCTTACTGCTCTGATAAGTTCCGACAATCTGATGCAGACCTCTGGATATAATTTTTATAATTCTGCCTTCCCGGCGTTTTCCGGTCTTCTGCGGATTTACTGCAACAGATACAGTGTCCATATGCATGGCTCCGTTGGTATTCTCCTCCGGGATATAGATATCTTCCTCTTCACCCTCTACCGTCACAAAGCCAAAGCCTCTGCTGTTTCCGGTATAAACACCGGTTAAGAATCTTCCGGAAGCCTTTACATATTTGCCCTTCTGGGTCAGCTCTACCTTGCCTTCTTCCAGCAAAGCATCCAAAACCGCATGCAGATCTTCCCGCTGCTCTTTGGATACCTGCAGAATCATTGCAATCTCTTTGGCTTTCATCGGGACATATAAGTCATCACAGATAAACTCATATACAATTTTCTTTCTTTTTTCCAGTGCTTCTCTATCCATTCTTTTCTTTCCTATTTTTTCTTGCTGCTCACATAACTTCAAGAAACTGCTTTACACTTTTCTCGTGCCTGCGGCGGTCACTTGCGGCATCTACCTTATACACCGCAGTGTGCATCCTCGCGGAGCTTTTTTTACTTTACAGGAAAGCAATTCCTGTAAAGTAAAAAAAGCTGTCGTTCACACGACAGCTCTTTGGTTCTTAGAAACTTCCAATATTCAGTACGATGGAAATTAACAGGAATAAGATTACCAGTACTCTGGTTACCTTTACCAACATTCCTTCCATAGAACGACCTTTATTCTTGCCCCAATAAGTATCAGCTGCTCCGCTGATTGCTCCGAGTCCTGCGGACTTACCTTCCTGAAGAAGAATAATTACTGTCAATGCGATACATATAATAATAAATACAACTGTTAAAACCGTTTTTAAAACTGCCACGAATGACACCTCCTGTGGATTTATAATACTCGTAACTTTGACAGTATATCATACACACGGACAAATTACAACCACTTATTTCGCATTTGTATTGAAATTTTTGCTGAAATCTATTACGATTCTTCGATCCGAATCAGACGATTATATTTTGCCGTCCGCTCGCCACGGCACGGTGCTCCGGTTTTAATCAGGTCACTGCCAAGCCCTACTGACAAATCCGCTATGGTCGTATCCTCGGTCTCGCCGCTCCGGTGGGACATGATGGTCTCATAACCATGTTCTTTTGCCATGCGGATGGCTTCCATAGTTTCTGAGAGCGTTCCAATCTGGTTTGGCTTAATCAGAATCGCATTACCGCATCCCATGGAAATTCCTTTATTCAGGCGCACCGGATTCGTGACAAATAAATCATCGCCTACCAGAATCACTTTATCTCCCACTTTTTCTGTCAGACGTTTCCAGCCATCCCAATCCTCTTCGTCCAGCGGGTCTTCAATGGAATAAATCGGAAAACGGCGAATCATCTTTTCCCAATGAACAATCAGTTCATCCGTAGTATAAAGCTTGCCGGATTTTGGCAGATAATATTCTCCCGGTGCATTTCCTTTCCATTCGCTGGCAGCCGCATCCAGAGAAATCATAAACTGCTTGCCTCTGCCACAGCTGTACCCTGCTTTGGTAATGGCTTCCATAATAAGCTGTATGGCTTCTTCCTCATTTGCAATGTTTGGGGCAAAACCGCCTTCATCTCCCACTGCCACAGACAGTCCACGGTTCTTTAATAATTTTTTCAAATGATGATAGACTTCTGCACACCAGCGGATTCCTTCCGTAATGCTGTCGGCTCCAATTGGAAGTATCATAAATTCCTGAACATCCAGATTATTATCGGAATGTGCGCCGCCATTTAAAATATTCATCATCGGCACCGGAATCGTCACTGCATTTACGCCGCCCACATAGCGGTAAAGCGGCATCTGTAATGCTTTTGCCGCTGCTTTAGCACAGGCTAAGGACACACTTAAGATTGCATTGGCACCAAGGCTTCCTTTGTTTTCTGTTCCATCCAGTTCCAGCATCAGTGCATCTAGATTTTCCTGCCGCAATACGTTTCTGCCTATCAGTGCTTTTGCAATTCTTGTATTTACATTTTCTACCGCCTGCTGCACACCATTTCCACCATAACGCTCGCCGCCGTCTCTTAATTCAATGGCTTCAAATTCTCCGGTACTGGCTCCGGAAGGTGCTGCCGCCCGGGCAGTCGACTTCTTTCCGGTTGTCTCTGTCTCCACAGTTACTTCTGTTTCTATTGTGGGATTTCCTCTGGAATCTAATATTTCTCTTGCATGAATTCGTGTAATCGTCATTTTTACAGCCATAAAAAAATCTCCTTTTGAAAATATTCTGAATTAATAGTTCAGTATCTCCAAAAGAAGATTTTTTATTCTTTCGAAATAATTCGATTATACGTTAATCTCGGCTGTCATACCAAGAATCTCTTTGTTGTCATCCAAAATCGGCTGTACCACATTCTTTAAGAAGGCATCTACCTGAATTGGTGCTCTTCCTACATATTTTGCAGGGTCCATATTCTGCTTCAACTCTTCTAAGGTTGTATGGAATGCAGGTTCTGCTGCAATCAGCTCAAGAAGGTTGTTCTCTTTACCCTCCTGTTTTACATTTTTGCCTGCTTCCATGGAAAGTACACGAATCTTCTCATGTAATTCCTGACGGTCACCACCAGCTTTTACAGCATCCATCATAATATTTTCAGTTGCCATAAACGGAAGCTCGCTCATCATGTGTTTGTAAATAACTTTTTCATATACAACAAGTCCGTCTACTACATTTAAGCAAAGGTCTAAGATTCCGTCGATTGCAAGGAAGCCTTCCGGAATGGAAAGACGCTTGTTTGCAGAGTCATCAAGAGTTCTCTCAAACCACTGGGTTGCGGATGTAATTGCCGGGTTTAATGCATCAATCATGACATAGCGGGAAAGGGATGCAATACGTTCACTACGCATTGGATTTCTCTTATATGCCATTGCAGAGGAACCAATCTGGCTCTTCTCAAACGGTTCTTCCACTTCTTTCAGATGCTGCAGAAGACGGATGTCATTGGACATCTTATGTGCACTTGCTGCGATGCCTGCTAAAATGTTGGCAACTCTGGTATCTACTTTTCTGGAATAGGTCTGTCCGGATACTGCATAGCACTCCTTGAAGCCCATTTTCTGTGCAATCATCGGATCAATCTTATCGATGGTTTCCTGATCTCCGTCAAAAAGTTCCTGAAAGCTTGCCTGTGTTCCTGTGGTTCCCTTGGAACCTAAAAGTTTCAGGCTGCCTAATACATAATCTAAGTCTTCCAAATCCATAATAAATTCCTGGCACCACAGTGTTGCACGTTTTCCAACGGTAGTTGGCTGTGCCGGCTGGAAATGGGTAAATGCCAGTGTCGGCTGATTCTTATATTTATCTGCAAATTTTGCCAGTTCTGCAATGACATTTACTAATTTCTTACGAACCAGTTTTAATGCCTCTGACATAATGATGATATCGGTATTATCTCCAACGTAGCAGGAGGTTGCTCCTAAATGGATGATTCCTTTTGCTTTCGGACACTGTACGCCGTAAGCATATACATGGGACATAACATCATGACGGACTTCTTTTTCTCTTGCCTTTGCCACATCATAGTTGATGTCATCCTTGTGTGCCTTTAATTCGTCAATCTGTTCCTGTGTAATATCAAGTCCAAGTTCTTTCTCGGTTTCTGCCAGTGCAATCCAAAGTCTTCTCCAGGTACGGAATTTCATATCCGGGGAAAAGATGTACTGCATTTCTTTGCTGGCATAACGCTCTGATAATGGGCTGTTATATCTATCGGTACTCATATGTGTGCTCCTTTTTCTTAAAATAATATAAATAAATTACACAGTGCTCCGCTCGGCTGTCCGATGCAGTCTGTTTCATGCAGGCATGAACATCCTGCCCGGCAACCGGATGACTGCTGTGTCAGTCTGCTTTATCGCTCATAGTCACCACGAATATCCTCTTTTGGCGGCTCCATCGGATATTTTCCGGTAAAGCATCCTTTACAGATTGGAAGTCCTCCTACCAGCTGCTCCAGACGCTCTATCTTTAAGTATCCCAAAGAATCTGCACCGATTATCTTCCGGATATCTTCGATGGTTCTGTTATAGGCAATCAACTGTTCCCGCTCCGGAATATCGGTTCCAAAGTAACATGGCCATAAGAATGGCGGGGAACTGATTCTTACATGCACTTCTGTGGCACCGGCTTCTTTTAACATATTTACAATACGGTCAGATGTGGTTCCACGCACGATGGAATCGTCAATCATAATGACACGCTTGCCACGGACTGATTCTGCCAGTACATTTAATTTTACTCTTACGCTGGATTCTCTGCTGCTCTGCTTTGGTTTGATGAAGGTTCGTCCCACATAACCATTTTTTACAAAAGCAGTTCCATATGGAATTCCGGACTGCAGGGCATAACCCTGAGCTGCTGCATTTCCAGACTCCGGTACTCCTACTACCAGGTCTGCATCTACCGGTGAATCCATTGCAAGGAAACGTCCTGCCTGGATACGGGATGCATAAACGCTGACCCCGTCAATATGGCTGTCCGGTCTCGCAAAATATATGTATTCAAAAATACAACGTGCTTCCTGTTCTTTTGGAAGACACATAGTCATATCAGACTGAATGCCGCCTTCCGGTGAAATTGTTACCACTTCTCCCGGCAATACGTCTCTGACATACTCTGCATCAATGGTCTCCAAGGCACAGGTCTCAGAAGTAATGATATAAGCATTGTCACGTTTTCCGATCACAAGGGGTTTGAAGCCATATGGGTCTCTTGCGCCAATCAGCTTACGAGGGCTGGCTACAACCAGAGCATAAGCTCCTTTTAACTTCTGGCAGGCTCTGCGTACTGCTTCCTCGGCTGTCTTGGAATTCAGACGCTCTCTTGCAATGTGGTAAGCAATTACCTCAGAATCAATGGTGGTCTGGAAAATTGCTCCGGTATATTCCAAATCTTTGCGAAGCTCCTTCGCATTGATGAGGTTTCCGTTGTGTGCCAATGCCAGCGTACCTTTTACATAATTCAATACCAGCGGCTGTGCATTCTCACGGGTGGAAGAACCTGCAGTGGAATAGCGGACATGACCGACTCCGATATCACCTTTCATTGCTTCTAACTGTTTTCCGGTAAATACTTCGTTTACCAGTCCCATATCTTTGTAGGAAGTAACTTTTCCCTTCGGTCCGTTTGTCTCACTTACTGCAATACCACAGCTCTCCTGTCCTCTGTGCTGTAATGCAAACAGACCGTAATAAATACTGGAAGCCACATCATTTCCGTCAAAATCATACATGCCGAAGACGCCACATTCTTCATGCAGTCCGTCCCATGGGCTTTCCTTTAATTCATTGTTATTCATAGGGTTCTCCTGACTATATTTTTAAGCAAATTTCTTACCGGTCAGTAATTCAAATGCTTCTTCGTATTTCTCAATTGTCTTCTTAATTACTTCATCCGGAAGGAGATAATCGCTGTCTGGATTTGCTTTTAACCAGTCTCTTACAAACTGTTTGTCATAAGAAGGCTGTCCCTGTCCCGGTTTGTATCCTTCTAATGGCCAGAAACGGGAGCTGTCCGGTGTCAGCATCTCATCACCTAAAACTACATTTCCATTCTCATCGAGACCAAATTCAAACTTGGTATCTGCAATAATGATTCCTTTGCTTAATGCGTATTCTGCACATTTCTTGTAAAGTGCGATGGTATATTCTTTAATCTTTTCTGCGTACTCAGCACCCTTGCCCGGGAATGCTTTCTCTAATACGTCAATACTCTGTTCAAAAGAAATATTCTCGTCATGGTCACCAATCTCAGCTTTGGTACTTGGTGTGTAAATCGGCTCAGGTAATTTATCGGATTCTACAAGTCCTTCCGGTAATTTGATTCCGCAGACGGTTCCGTTCTCTTTGTAGCTTGCCCAGCCACTTCCGGTAATATATCCACGAACAATACATTCGATTGGAATCATTTCCAGTTTCTTGCACATCATGCTGTTGCCATCATATTTCTCATTCTGGAAAAATTCCGGCATATCTTTTACATCAACGGAAAGCATATGGTTTGGCACGATATCCTTTGTAAAATCGAACCAGAATCTGGACATCTGTGTCAGAATTGCGCCCTTATTGGTAACCTTATTCTTTAAAATATGGTCAAACGCTGAAATTCTGTCTGTTGCAACAATGATAAGGCTTTCTCCATTATCATATACTTCTCTTACTTTTCCTTCTTTAAATGGTTTAAATTCCTGCATACTGCTTTTGTCCTCCATTTTATGCTTTCGCAAATTTTTGTTATGATAAAAAACACTACTGGAAAATTATAATACAGTGCCTTTTAGAAAGTCAATGAATTTGGGCGAAGTGCGCCTTTTGCCCCATATAGAAAAATGAGCGAAATTTATTAGTTTTTTTGTCTAATATTTTCTATTTATAAGTATTATTAATATATGTGCCAAAAAATACTTATCTATAGCAAAAGATTCTGTACCTTACACTTAAGATACAGAATCTTTTTATTTACGCGAGCAACGAGATAACTTAAGAAACTCGCAAAGCGTGTTTCTCGTAGTTTGCATTTCGCCCTTACGGTCTTATTTTTTGATTAACAAAGATTTCCCTGTCATTTCTTTTGGCTGTTCCATTCCCATCAGCTCGATTAATGTAGGAGCGATATCTGCAAGACATCCACCCTCTCTTAAACCGTATGCAGGGTCTGCATTTACCAGAATGAATGGTACCGGATTGGTAGTATGTGCTGTAAATGGTTCGCCTGTTTCATAATCGATTAACTGCTCTGCATTTCCGTGGTCTGCGCAGATGAACATCTGTCCGTCAGCCTCTTTTAAAGCTGCAACAGCTTTGCCTACGCACTCATCAACTGCTTCTACTGCCTTGATTGCTGCAGCCTGAACTCCGGTATGTCCAACCATATCCGGGTTAGCAAAGTTGATTACGATTACATCATATTTTTCAGATTTGATGGCATCTACTAATTTATCACATACTTCGTATGCACTCATTTCCGGTTTCAAATCATAGGTTGCTACCTTTGGAGATTTTACCAGAATTCTTTCTTCGCCTTTGTTTGGCTCCTCTACACCGCCGTTGAAGAAGAAGGTTACATGAGCATATTTCTCAGTCTCAGCGATTCTTGCCTGAGTCTTTCCATTGTCTGCAAGGAACTGTCCAAATGTATTGGTAAGTTCTACCTTGTGGAATGCAACGGTTTTGTTTGGAATGGTTCCATCATATTCTGTGAAACATACATAAGTTACGTTCTTTCTTGCGCCTCTGTCAAATCCGTCGAACTCATCTGCACAGAATGCTCTGGTAATCTCTCTTGCACGGTCAGGACGGAAGTTAAAGAAGATAATGGTATCGTTATCCTGTACGGTTGCAGTTGGAGCACCATTTTTCATAATTACAGTCGGAACTACGAACTCGTCTGTTACATCTTTTGCATAAGATGCATCAATTGCTGCAACAGCGCTGTCTGCTGTCTCGCCAACACCTTCTGTAATTGCTTTATATGCTTTTTCTACACGATCCCAACGGTTGTCACGGTCCATTGCATAGTAACGTCCGTTGATGGTTGCGATTTCACCAACACCGATTTCTTTCATTTTTGCTTCCAGCTCTTCGATAAATCCTTTTCCGGAAGTAGGTGCGGTATCACGGCCGTCTAAGAAGCAGTGTACATATACTTTGTCTAAGCCTTCTTTTTTTGCCATTTCCAGGAGTCCGAATAAATGTGTAATGTGGCTGTGAACTCCACCATCGGATAATAATCCATATAAATGAAGTGCAGAACCGTTGTCTTTTACATTTTTCATGCCGGCAAGCAATGCTTCGTTTTTAAAGAAATCTCCATCTTCGATTTCTTTGGTAATTCTGGTTAATTCCTGGTATACAATTCTTCCTGCACCCATGTTCATATGTCCTACTTCGGAGTTACCCATCTGTCCGTCCGGAAGTCCTACAGCAAGTCCGCTGGCATTTCCTTTTACCCATGGATAATCTTTCATCAGTGCATCAATGTTTGGCTTGTTTGCCTGGGCTACTGCATTACCCTCAGTTTTGTCATTCAGACCAAAACCATCTAAAATCATCAATACGGTTGGTTTTTTACTCATGTTTTTTCCTCTTTTCTTTAAAATCTTCTATTGAAACGGATTACTCCGTTGCTGTCACATATCCATCATTATCTATGGTAATTCCCACGGAAAGGGATTCCATAAAATCAAAAATACGTCTTTTCTCACTTTCATCTGTCACCAGTGAGGTCTTGTAATTCTTCTGTATACACGGCAGAAACCGGAAATCAATAGTTCCGTCATCCCGGATGATTACCTGAGATAAACCGGTATCTAATGTTGAAGCCGAAAACCAGAAATTGCCAAGACTGTAGATAATCGGCACGCCATCCATATATTCCATGCCCTGCAGGCAATGGGTATGTCCGCCGATAATGACATCCACACCGGCTTCCACAAACTGTTTTGCAAGAGCCACCTGGTCGGAACCAAAATAGTTATTTCCTTCTGTTCCCCAGTGTACAAAAGCAATCACATAATCGCTGTTGTCTCTTGCTTCTTCTATTACTTTCAGAAACTTGTCCGGATTTAAGGTCTTTAACACGCCCGGTGTCGTCTCAGTTGCTTCCTTCGTATAATTTAAAGAGCGTTCAATCTGTGTAGCTGATACAATTGCTATTTTCTTTCCATTTGCCACAAAATATACCGGACGCATGGCATCCTTTAAATCTTTTCCTGCTCCTACATACGGAATTCCTGCTTCTTCCAGTGTATCTATGGTATCAATCAATGCAGCTTCGCCATAGTCATAGACATGATTATTGGCAAGACTGACAATATCTGTTCCAAATGTTTCTAACAAGTCGACACGCTTTGGATCTGCCCGGAAAGTATAATCCTTGCCGGCTAAAGGTTCCCCTCTTGTACTGTAGGTGAACTCATTGTTTATCATCATAATGTCTGCATGATTCATTTCCTGTAATAAATCTTTGGAAAAGCAGTCATTGATTCCATTTGGCTGTCCATCCATGTGTTCTGTTGTGCCCCAGCCTTCTGCAAAATTAATATCACCGGTAAAATCCAGCACAACCTCATCCTCAGAGCTGCATGTCTTCCAGTAAACCTGCTGCAAATCCTCTTCATTCATGCCGGTATCCTGACAATAAAGAAGCCACAGCACATGTATGGAATTTCCGGTCTCTTCGTACCAGACATTTACATTCTGGTCTTCCTGAGACTCCTGTGCAATATTTAATACTGCCTCTTTTCCGTAATTGGCATAAACCCAGTTTAAGAAACTTTCGTCAATCCGATAATCCCCGATAAATTCTTTGCTGCAGGAATCCAGCAGTGCTTCGTATGCATCATCCAAATCTTCTATCACCAGCTTCTTCGTCTCTGTAGAGACTTCTTCTGTTTCCGTCACTGCATATTCTATTTTCTCGCTGCTTTCCGGTTCTGCATTTACCTGCGCTTTCCTGTCACATCCACTGCAAACCATTCCAAACAACAATATTCCTATCCCTGCCATCTGCAAAGCTTTTTTTCTCAAATCGGTATCCTCGCTCAACTCCTCTTTCGTCTCTTGTGTCCTGCTTTATTGCCGATAACATTATACACTATCTTTCTTTTTCTAACAATCCTTATTTTGCAAGCGTATTCTGTTATATCAAACCTCATCATTTAACATTTCTTCTAAGGTATGCCAGCCTAATACGGCGCACTTTACCCGGGCAGGCATATGGGAAATATCCTTTAATGCCGAAGCTTCTTCCAGCTCGTCAATCTCTTCATCCGAAGCTTCTCCTTTTATCATTTTTAAGAATAATTCTCCTAAATGCAGCGCTTCCTCTTTCTTCTTTCCGACAATCATGCCCAGCATAATATCGGCAGATGCCTGGGAAATAGCACAGCCATCTCCTACAAATGCACCGTCTACGATTTCATCACCATCTAATTTTAACTTCAAAAAAATATCATCCCCGCAGTTTGGATTCACGCCCTCTAATACCAAGTCGGCATCCGGAAGGTCATGCTTGAACTCCGGGTGAATATTGTGTTCGGTAAGGATTTCATTATAAAAACTTCTACTCTCCATATCCCATTCTCCTTCTGACTCCTGCTACGCTTTTTACCAGCGCATCGACTTCTTCTTCTGTATTGTAGAACATCAGGCTTGCTCTTGTAGCGGAGCGGACGCCCAGATACTCTAACAATGGCTGTGCACAATGATGACCTGCCCGGACAGCCACACCATCGGATTCCAATACTGCACTGACATCATGCGGATGCACGTCTTCAATGGTAAATGTCAGGATTCCGGTATGTTCTTCTGCCAGTTCCGAACCCAGCACATGAACCTTCGGAATTGCTTTCAGTCCTTCTAAGGCTCTTTTCGTAAGTGTAAGTTCACTCTCCTGCATGGTTTCAAAACCGATTTTGTCAATATAATCAATGGCGGCAGCCAGTCCCACTGCGCCTGCTGCATTGACGGTTCCTGCCTCAAACTTGTGAGGAATCTCTGCATATTTTGCACCGTCTCTTGTTACAGAATCTATCATTTCTCCGCCGGTAAGGAATGGTGGCATTGCCTTTAAAAGTTTTTTCTTTCCATATAAGACACCGATTCCCATCGGTCCCATTAACTTGTGACCGGAAAATGCCAGAAAATCCACATCCAGCTTCTGCACATCAATTGGCATATGCGGGGAACTCTGGGCTGCATCCAGCACGACTACTGCATTGCTCTTTCTTGCTCTTCGCACAATTTCCTCTACCGGAGTCGGACGTCCCAGCACATTGGACACCTGTGTGATTGCCACCAGTCTTGTTTTATCGGAGAAAGCTTCGTCTAGCTTTGCTTCGCTTAAACTACCATCCTTTTCACATTCCAGATAAATAAGCTTTGCGCCGGTCTGTCTTGCCACCATCTGCCACGGCAACATATTGCTGTGATGTTCCATAATGGAAACCACAATTTCGTCCTCCGGGCAAAGATTATTTAAGCCATAACTGTACGCTACTAAATTCAGGCTCTCTGTGGTATTTCTGGTAAATATAATTTCTGTCTCAGATGCAGCATGGATAAAATGCTGAACTGTTTTTCTCGCTGCCTCATAAGCATCGGTTGCTTCCAGACTCAAAGGATAGAATCCACGCAGCGGATTGGCATTATGTTTTTCATAAAATTCCTTTTCCGCTTCAATGACGCATGCCGGCTTCTGTGCGGTTGCCGCATTGTCAAGATAGATGATATCCCGGTCTTTAAAAAGAGGAAAATCCTTCTTAAAATCGTACATTCTAAATCACCTCTTTCAGCGCTTCCTTCGCAATTTTTTCTGCTGCTTCATCCTTCATCAAATCACAGATATGCTCCAATTTTGCACCTGTCACAATACGTTCTGCAGCTTCCTTATCAATACCTCTTGCTCCAAAATAGAACATGGTATCTTCATCTAATTCTCCAATGGTTGCTCCGTGATTTCCTTTTACGTCTTCCTGTGCACATAAAATCAGCGGAATGGTCTTATTTTCCACATCATCACCCAGCAGAAGTACGCTTTCCTCTTCCTGTCCTTCTGCGCCGGAGGAACCACGTTTGAAATCAATGGTTCCGCGGAAAACCTTATGTGCCTGTCCGCGAAGAGCTCCGTCAGAATTAATATAGCTCATGGTTTTCTCGCCAAAATGATTGGCTACCATATTATAGTCTAAAATCTGCTGCGCCTGACCAAGATATCCGGTCTCTGTAGCGAAATTGCTTTCTTTTCCATTCAAATCCATGCGGCATCCGGAATAAAGATTTCCCTTTCCGAGGAACAACTGGATATATTCCACCTTTGCTCCTTCGCCAATTAAATTGCCACCTATATCACTTAATAAAGTCTCATGCTCCTGCGGCATCTGAACCTGAACTAATCTTACAGATGCACCGCTCTCGACTTTCATCCTGACACGGACTGCCAGAGATGCTTCTGCGGTACTGTCTTCCTCTTTTGTGGCATCCGGAGCCACACGGCTGTCCATCACAACAGTAAGTGTACTGTTTTCTTTTGCAACTATCTCTACACAGCCTGCCATATGTGCATCTTTTTTACCGGAAATGTACAGTCTTACGGTTTTATCCTGTCCAGCATTATCTGCAAGAATCTGATATTTTGCAGTATTTTCTGTTGCAAAGATTGCATCTGCTTCTCTTCCGGCACCGGTTTCAATGTCCGAAAGCTGCTCTGTTTCAGTAGATACTGCATCTCCCTCTGCTGCAATCTCACAAGGTTCTATCTTATTGCTCCATTTTATCGGAGTTTCATTTACCTTCAGCCAGTTCCAGGTAGGAGAAGGCAATTCATTGATTTTCATACTTACATTTTGTTCCATGCTCTTTCCACATCCCTTCTGCTATCCTATGCTGCCTTTCATCTCAAGGCGAATCAAATTGTTCATTTCCAGTGCGTACTCTAAAGGCAGTTCCTTGGAAACATTATCCGCAAATCCGCTGACGATGCAGGCTCTTGCATCCTCTTCGCTCATACCTCTTGACATCAGATAGAAAATTGCTTCATCACTGATGCTTCCAATCTGGGCTTCATGTCCCACATTGGCATCCTTCGTACGGATGTCCATTGCCGGAATCGTATCGGAACGGGACTCAGAGTCTAACATCAGAGACTGACAGGATACTGCTGACTTCGTGCCTTTCGCTTCCTTCGTTACCACAACGGAACTACGGAACGTACTGATACCGCCATCTTTGGAAATGGAACGGGTATTCATATAGGAGCTTGTGTCCGGTGCGCAGTGTACCACTTTGGCTCCGGTATCAAGGTTCTGTCCTTTTCCTGCAAAGGTTACACCGGTAAATTCCATGCGGGCGCCCTTTCCTTTTAAGACGCTCATCGGATACAGATAAGATACATGGGAACCGAAGGAACCGGATACCCATTCAATGGTTCCGCCCTCTTCTACCAGTGCCCGCTTGGTATTTAAGTTATACATATTCTTTGACCAGTTCTCGATGGTGGAATAACGAAGTTTTGCATTCTTGCCAACATACAATTCCACGCATCCTGCATGCAGGTTGGCTACATTATATTTTGGTGCAGAACATCCTTCGATGAAATGAAGAGATGCTCCCTCATCTACGATAATCAGTGTGTGTTCAAACTGTCCGGCACCCTTAGCATTCAGTCGGAAATAGGACTGCAGCGGAATCTCTACATCCACTCCCTTTGGCACATAGACAAAAGAACCACCGGACCAGACCGCACCATGCAGTGCTGCAAATTTGTGGTCATTTGGTTTTACCAGTTTCATAAAATGTTTCTGTATCATATCTGCATATTCACCATGCATTGCACTTTCCAAATCCGTATAAATAACGCCCTGTGCGGCAACTTCTTCTCTTACATTATGATAAACCAGTTCGGAATCATACTGTGCGCCAACACCTGCCAGTGACTTTCTCTCTGCCTGTGGAATTCCAAGACGTTCAAAGGTATCTTTAATGTCCTTTGGCACCTCAGACCATTTTCCCTTCATCTTTGTATTTGGGCGGACATAGGTTACGATATGGTCCATGTCCAGTCCTTCAATCGATGGTCCCCAGTTTGGCACTTCCATTTCATTGTAAATCTGTAACGACTGTAAACGGAAATTCTGCATCCAGACGGGGTCATTTTTCTCTTTTGATATCTGCTCTACGATTTCAGGAGTAAGACCTTCTTTCAGCTTATAAGCATCCTTCTCATCATCCCGGATATCATATATGCTTCTGTCGATATCTTCTACATAGCTTTTCTCTTCCATTCCTTACACTCCTTACTCGTATTTTGCAAAACCATTCTCGTTTACTTCATCAATCAGGGAAGCATCTGCGGTCTTAACAATGTGTCCTTCCACCATGATGTGTGTGTAATCTACGTGTAATGCCTCCAAAATCTTGGTGCTGTGTGTAATAATCAAAAGGCTTCCCTTACTGCTCTTCTGGTATTCTTCGATTCCCTTTGATACGGTTCTTACTGCATCTACATCCAGTCCGGAATCGGTTTCATCCAAAATCGCAAGTTCCGGTTTTAACATCAGCATCTGCAAAATTTCTGCTTTCTTTTTCTCACCTCCGGAAAATCCCACATTCAAATCACGTTCTGCATAAGATGGATCCATCTGTAAAAGTTCCATCTTCTCTGCCAGTTCTTTCTTAAAATCATAGAAACGTACTCTCTTTCCGGTCTTCTGTTCCAACGCACTACGGATAAAGGAACTTAAGGTAACGCCCGGTACTTCCAGTGGGTTCTGGAAAGATAAGAACATGCCGCTCTTTGCGCGTTCATTCACCGGCTCTCCGGTAATATTTTTTCCCTGGAAAAAGATTTCTCCGCTCTCTACCTGATAACGTGGATTACCAACCAGTGTATAACCCAGTGTAGATTTACCGGTTCCGTTTGGTCCCATCAGTACATGTGTCTCATGTCTTCCTATTTCAAGATTTACGTCATGTAAAATATGTTTTTCTTCTACACTGACGTTCAGATTTTTAACCTCTAAAAGTAATTCTTTGCTCATTTTTCTTCCTCCTGCATCTATTGTTTCTTCTTCGCTGCTTTCTTCTCCGCTTCCTGCTTCGACTGCAGAACATCCGCCAGCGTCATTTCATCAAAATATTTATCTATCAAATCTGCCAGTCCCTTCCAGATTGGAAGTGTACAGCAGGAATCTGATTTTTCACATGGCTCCTGGTCTTCTCTTAAGCAGGATACCGGTGCAAGCGTTCCTTCTGTCAGCCGCAGGATATCACCAACCCTGTATTCTTCCGGTTTCCGCTTCAGACGATAACCGCCCTTCTTGCCGCTGACTCCTTCTATCATATGTCCCTTGGAAAGAATGGTCGAAATACTCTCTAAATATTTCTGGGAAATATTCAGTTTCTCGGCAATTCCTTTTAACGGAATATATTCTTCCGCATCATGCTCCGCCAGCTCGACCATGACCTTTAATGCATACCTTCCTTTGGTTGAAATCATGCTCTGCATTCCTCCTTTTCTGGTTCATTCGCATCATATACCCATTCGCCTACTATGTCAATTGGTGAATCAGTTTTCGTTTGTTCTTTTCGGGAAACAAAAAACGCCACCAAATGCATTTCACCGGTAAATTTTACCAATGCCATAATGCATTTCGTGACGTTTCTTATGAAAATATTCTATTTTCCGAAAAGCTTATTTATTGTAATTTACAATCTTTCCGAAGTCAGCCTTTAAGGAAGCGCCTCCTACCAGACCACCATCGATATCAGCTTTTGCGAACAGCTCTGCTGCATTTCCTGCATTTACAGATCCGCCGTACTGGATACGGATAGACTCAGCTGTTGCTTCATCATATACTTCACGGATGCATGCACGGATTGCGCCACAAACTTCTTCTGCCTGATCAGAAGTAGCTGTTTCACCGGTTCCGATTGCCCAGATTGGCTCGTATGCAATAACTGCTGTTGCAGCCTGCTCTGCTGTTACGTTCTGGAATGCAATCTTAATCTGCATACGGATCCAGTCAAGGTAGATACCCTGTTTTCTCTGTGTTAAAGTCTCTCCACAGCAGATGATTGGTGTAATACCATGTTCGAAAGCTTTTAATACTTTCTTATTTACAGTCTCATCTGTCTCTGCGAAGTATTCTCTTCTCTCAGAATGTCCTAATACAACGTATTTTACGCCAGCGTCTGTAAGCATTGCCGGAGAGATTTCTCCTGTGTATGCTCCGCTCTCTTCAAAATACATATTCTCTGCACCGATGCAGATGTTAGAACCTTTTGCTGCTTCCATTGCTGGAATAATATCAATTGCTGGTACGCAGAATACTACATCTACGTCTTCGTTTGCTACTAATGGTTTTAATTCATTTACCAGTGCAACTGCCTCGCTAGGAGTTTTGTTCATTTTCCAGTTGCCGGCAATAATTTTTTTTCTTGCCATTTTAAAATGTCCTTCTTTCTTAAATATATAAGCTTTTGCCTGCATACAGGCATGTGCTTTGATTACTTATTTATCGTTTGCTGCTGCAACGCCTGGAAGCTCTTTACCCTCTAAGAACTCTAAGGATGCTCCACCACCTGTTGAGATGTGGCTCATCTTGTCACCGAATCCAAGCTGGTTAACTGCTGCTGCAGAATCTCCACCACCGATGATGGTTGTTGCATCTGTATCAGCTAAAGCTTTTGCTACAGCGATAGTACCTGCTGCAAGAGTTGGGTTCTCGAATACACCCATAGGTCCGTTCCAAACAACAGTTTTAGCAGTCTTAACAGCATCTGCGAAAAGTGTCTGTGTCTTAGGTCCGATATCACAGCCTTCTCTGTCTGCCGGCATCTTGTCTGCATCATAAGTTTCTACTTCAACTGGAGCATCGATAGGATTTGGGAAATCTTTGATTGTTACAGCATCTACCGGAAGAAGAAGTTTCTTTCCAAGTTTCTCTGCCTTTGCCATCATTTCTTTACAATAATCGATCTTAGTATCATCTACTAAAGAGATTCCGATTTCATATCCTTTTGCTTTTAAGAATGTGTAAGCCATACCACCACCGATGATTAAGGTATCACATTTCTCAAGTAAGTTGTTGATTACATTTAATTTATCAGCAACTTTTGCACCACCAAGAATTGCAACGAATGGTCTTACCGGATTCTCTACTGCATTTCCAAGGAAGTCGATTTCTTTCTGCATTAAGTATCCAACTACTGCAGTGTCAACTAACTGTGCAACACCTACGTTAGAACAGTGTGCTCTGTGAGCTGTTCCGAATGCATCATTTACAAATACATCACAGATAGAAGCAAGGTCTTTAGAGAAAGCTTCTCCGTTCTTTGTCTCTTCTGGTCTGAAACGTGTATTCTCAAGTAAGATAACATCGCCATCGTTCATAGCTGCTACTGCTGCTCTTACATTCTCACCAACAACTTCAGGGTCAACAACGAATTTAACTTCCTGTCCTAATAACTCTGTAAGTCTTGCTGCTACTGGTGCAAGAGTTTTGGTCTGTTTGTCTTCTTCTGTTTTTACTTTTCCTAAATGGGAGCAAAGGATAACCTTTCCACCATCAGCGATTAATTTCTTGATTGTAGGAAGTGCTGCAACCAGACGGTTCTCGTCTGTAATCTTTCCTTCTTTTAATGGTACGTTGAAATCACATCTGCAAAGAACGCGAAGTCCTTTTACATTAATATCATCTATAGATTTTTTATTTAATGACATATTAAGTAGTCTCCTTTAAATTTTATTTCTAATAGCAAGAAAGAGCCCGGTCCTAAAAGACCGGACCCTTTTCCTGAGTCTTATCTGCACTCTGGCAGCCTGTCGCTTAAAAAAGTAGTCTACCGTGCAGTGATTGTTCGTTAAACTACGGGAAACACGCTTTGCGGGTTTCTCTCGTAAATTATGCTAACTCGCTGAAGTATTTGATTGTACGAACCATCTGAGATGTGTAGCTGTTCTCGTTATCATACCAAGAAACAACCTGTACTTCGTACAGATCATCAGATACCTGGTTAACCATGGTCTGTGTTGCATCAAACAGAGAACCGAATCTCATTCCAACGATATCAGAAGATACGATTTCGTCTTCGTTGTATCCGAAGGACTCGTTAGCTGCTGCTTTCATAGCTGCATTGATATCTTCTTTTGTAACGCCAGCTTTCTTAACAACTGCTGTTAAGATTGTTGTAGATCCTGTAGGGGTTGGAACACGCTGAGCAGATCCGATTAATTTACCGTTTAACTCTGGGATAACAAGACCGATTGCTTTTGCAGCACCTGTGCTGTTAGGAACGATGTTAACTGCTGCTGCACGGGATCTTCTTAAATCACCTTTTCTCTGTGGTCCATCAAGAGTCATCTGATCACCTGTGTAAGCATGGATTGTTACCATGATACCAGACTGGATTGGAGCATATTTATTTAATGCATCAGCCATAGGTGCTAAGCAGTTTGTTGTACAAGAAGCTGCTGAAATGATTGTATCAGATGCTTTTAATGTCTCATGGTTTGTGTTGTATACGATTGTAGGAAGGTCATTACCTGCTGGAGCAGAAATAACAACTTTACGAGCACCTGCATTGATGTGTGCCTGTGCTTTTTCTTTGCTTGTATAGAAACCTGAACACTCTAATACAACGTCAACTTTTAATTCACCCCATGGGCAGTTGTTTGCATCTGGGAATGCATAGATTTTGATTTCTTTTCCACATACGATGATAGAATCATCTGTGCAGGATACTTCATCAGCATGCTCATATTTACCCTGAGAAGAATCATATTTTAACAAGTGTGCTAACATTTTAGGGCTTGTTAAATC